>JAABUY010000460.1_pt1 | contig 70911 bp, 74 predicted proteins | sample 5560271 | NCBI WGS metagenome assembly JAABUY01 (sample SAMN10711886, study PRJNA513374) | rock metagenome | isolation source: Antarctica rocks | place: Antarctica: Victoria Land, University Valley | reverse complement strand
CATTCTAAGAAATGTATATATATAATTTATTAAAATACTTATTAAATATATATAATTGATCTCTTATATATAGTGTTCTGTTTATGTAGACAGTAGATTATTATATAATTTTACAGAATATGATATTCACATACAATTTTGTGTCAATAACTCAATATCAAAATATTATTATCATATTATAAAACATAAACATCTTTTCAATATAACTCTTCATTTATACTGTTTACATCAAGACTTAACTTAAATCTTTTAAATATATTTATTATAAGTCTTCATCAATTTCTATTGTGACAATGTAACTATCAAAAGTAAAAGCAATGAATTACTAATGCATTCTCAATGCATTAGTAATCATTTCATTTCTGTGACTGTTCAAACTGCTGAAAGTTTTCATAGATTTTATAAATCTGTCAGCACTCTGTAAAATGTTAATAATACATTTAAAATATATGACAAAAAGTTTAAGCTTACTCTTTTTTGCTTTCTTGCAGCCATTACATGTCTCATGATTGACAGCAAGTCTCAAAGTTTTCTTTATGATGATAATTGAAGACTAATATATTAATAATATATTTAGAATGAATGAATAATCTATTCATCTTTTCTGTCTTTATCAGACACATCAGCAGCTTTGAGTTCACAACAGAAGCAGAGTGACAAGAAGATGACTGAGATGCTTGATGTATAAGATGTATTAGTAATATATCTAGAATAGATAAGTATCAGATTATCATTTCACTCTGTATCTCTTCTTCTGCAGACTCAGTACTGAAAGTCTAAGATGTAACAAATGTATTAGTAATATATCTAGAATAGATAAGTATCAGATTATCATTTCACTCTGCATCTCTTATTCTGTAGACTCAGTACTGAAAGCCTAAGATGTAACAAATGTATTAATAATATGTTTAGAATAGATAAGTATCAGATTATCATTTCACTCTACATCTCTTCTTCTGCAGACTCAGTACTGAAAGCCTAAGATGTAACAAATGTATTAGTAACATATCTGTAATATATTAAAGTGACTTATCATTTCATTCTGTGTCTCTTCTTCATTATCAGAGCTCAAAAGAATAGAAGTTGTCTAAATCATTACATGAGCATTAGTAATACATTTAATATACATTGAAGATATATTACTTTTATTTCTCTCAGTTCTTACTTTGTCATCATGTAAGATTCAACAGATGAATTCTTCATGTTCTGCATCATCTGCTTAAACAGTTCTGTAGATTTATTAATGTATTTATAATACATTAATATTAATGTAAAATTGTCAACTTACTTTTAACTCAAATTCTTTTCACATCTGTAGCAGACTCAGCCCTGATTGATTTTGCTTTGAACTCATAATTGATTAAGTACTTTCTGAGGTTTTCAGTATTGAAAAATTGTCTCTAATATGTTGTTAATATGCATTTAATATATTTCAGATATATTAAATATTAAATATATTATCTTGTTCAAGCACATCTCTGCAACTATGCTTGCATCATCACTGTTGACATTGAATTGACAGAAAACCTTTTCTGAAAGAATAATGATTTAATCATCAAGCTAATATATCTCTAATGCATTAGAGAATATTTACTTCAAAATGTTAAATACATTAAAAATGTATTAGTCTTCTTCTCTACTCACATCAAGATCATAATAGGGCAGGTCATCAGAACATAAGTTATAGTTAAAATATTTCTAGAAATTCATTAGTAATTCATTAATAAAACATCTCTCATGCAATATAGTTATGGTCTTTATCTTCATTGAATGTGATGTGAAAGAAACATGAAGGTGAATTGACTGAGAAAATCATTTATGATAATTAAGTAAGAAATTAATAATTTCAAAATCTAAAGTCAGATGACCTGATTTTGTCAAGTAAGATATATTCACAATGCATTTTAAATGTATTAGTTAATTGTTTTCTTTGCCTACTGTTAAATATCAATCAAAGCACTATCTGCAGCTCAGTAAAAAGACTAATCTATTCTTAATACATTAATAATGTATTAAATCTCATTTTTATTTCTATCTTCATCTTCTTCATTCTCTGAATCAACAAACTTCTGAAAGTTATTGCAAACAACATAAATCTGTTAGCATTCTGTAATGTATTAGAAATACATCTTAAATACATACTGAATGAATTTAATCTACTGTGTTTAGTCATCTTACATTCAGCATAACTGTCATGCTTAAAAGTTAACTCAAGAATCTTCTTCATTGCTGTCATCAATGACTAATACATTAGCAATGCATCTTAAATGCATTCAATATATATTTATATCTTTTCTTTCTTTATTGTAAAGAGTGCTAACTTCTTTTTTTTTATCTTTGTCATCATCAATGTTTATTTTGCTTAAGTAAATGTCATCTAATACATTAGCAATGTATTCTGATGATTGAAAGAGTTTATAATTAATATGTTTAGAATGCATTAAAGATATATTATCAGCATAATATCTTTATCTTTCTTCACTGCTATTAAATCTAAGTCATATTTGACTGAGCCTTCATCTGTATGTGTCATCATCTTTTTGAACAGTTTTAATGCATTATAAATACATTCAGAATATATTCTGTCTCTATAAAAGAAATTTACTTACTTTTAATGTTTTTTTTCTTCAGTAGTGACATAAAGTCAATCTTCATTGAAATGACTTTCATCTCATGACTATTCAGATGCTTGTATAGATTGCTGATGTTGAAGAATTTTTTCTAATATATTGTTAATACATTATCATCATATAAGTAATGCATCTATGATTCTCATCATAATCAGATACATTTCTGAAGCCTTTAATTTTCTGTAGTTCACATTAAGTCAACAAAATACTTCTTTTAATATTATGATAATTCTGTCTTTCTAATGTATTCAGAATACATTAATAGTTACTAAAGATTGATCATAATGCATCTGTAATGCATTTAGAATACATTATTCACATTGATGTTTTACTTATCTCTTAATTGAAAAATGACAAGTCAGATAAACACATAGTGTGAATAAGGTAGCACTGAGAATACATTAATAATATATTCATCATATATTGCAAGAAAGACCTTACATTCAACATTGAATCAGATGTGAAAGAAAGATGAAGAATTTGACTGTTAGAAAAGCTGTTAAGCTTCTCAATTTAATGAATTAATTATCTTAGTCAAAAAATCTTATAGATTGCTTATTAGCTTCACAAAAAACCTTAAAGTTCAGAATTAGTGTAGAACCATCTGAGGTTTTAGTGAGACCATCTGACCTGCATCCGTTTGGTCTGTGCACAAACTCAATCTGACCTGACCTGGACCCTAGCGCGGGTCCGGGTCAGGTGCACTTTTTTCCAACCCGACCCGACCCTACACCCAGCCTAGTCTGGAATGAGGGCAACAAGGCAGCCTTCAGAGATATGCGGCAAGGGCAACAATGGCTGAAAAGATATCAAAGTTTCTCGATTGGGATTCTTGAAGTTATAACAGCTCATAATAGACAGTAAAAAGACTGGATGCGACTCCCCAACCTGAGGCGCCTAATATTAAACTGTATGGCTACAAGAAGAAAGGAGATGATAGCAAGCCGTACTTGAACAATGCCACAATGGACCGCGAACAGATCTCTTAGTAGCTGAACTATTTGTGGGATGATGCTGTTCCATTGCATCAACAGCGATACATGCAGAGTGGGGTGGTGGGAAAGCAATCTAGTATGAATCAAGAATGAGTTTATCACAGTGTATCTCTGCAACCTCTCCTGCACATCCACACTCAGGCCCTAGTCACTCCCTGTTCTTTGCTGCATCCTTTACCGGATCATAGCGCGTTGATGATCCTGGCTCTGACATTGGGGCAGAAGGGTTGTTGGTATTCTTGGAGGACCCAGCGTCTGATGAACACAGAAGTTAGCTATTCGAATTAGTCATTAGGGATCCTTGATACAAGTACCAGGGCTAGTATCCTTTGTGAACTTATTTCTATTTGTTGTCTTGGCTGATTTATGATGTTGATACATTCTCCAGTACAGTACATCTTGCATATCTTTCAACTTCAAGTTCTTCGAACGACACTGCTCTTCAAGTCGGGCTATGGCTTCCTTCACCTTCTCAGCATCCAGTTTGCTCCACATCAAGTCTGATTCGAAGATATCGGTGTTTGAATTGTAGAAATATCTAGTTTCAGTCTGTTCCACAGATCAGTCAACCTCTGTATCATAGCAACTAGATTGTAACACAGTAACACATCAAGTAGTTTCCATTCCTCATCCGTTGCCTGTATCTTTGACTTGACATCCCGCTTTGAGTCCTTCATACGAAGGCTGGCCATTCTGCGTGTCCGTATTTGTTGGGGCTGACTTTTGCAGGCATCTTGCAAACGAGGGGGAAGTTGGACAAGCCAATCACTTAAGAGGTTTGCATATTATGATGAGAGATTAGTGCGGATTCAATAATTGCGTCCGCCTGTAGGCTGCATAAGCGACGGGTGGGCGCTAAGGCAGCGAGGGGCCAAATTTTGCGTCCGTCACTATTGCGGTAGCGTGTGACAGGTAGTGCAGCACTGGCGGTACAGGAGGAAAAGTTATCGTCCCTTTTTTGCCTCCCTCACTAGCGGTACACGGGAGGAAAAGTTTTCGTCCCCTAACGCTTCGCTTCGCGTACCAAGTCACGATCTTCGTGCAGCTATTGGCTGCGGCGCATATGGCCGGCGAGCCGTCCCTTGCGGCGCATGAACAGGTTGATGTGGCTTCAGGCTAACGTCAGATACAGTAAGGATTTAACTACAGTACAGTGTAGGTTCTCTCCGCACATGCTCCGAAGCCTCTTTCCTAATCATCCAACCAGAGATCCCATGACCCCGAGACACTTTGCGCGCATAGACCAGGGCCAGGCGCGATTCCGCACTGAGCTCTCTTTGCAACATCCTGTGTCGTGTTTCCTCAGGCAAAAGTACAGAAGGGTAGGTGCTCTTGGATGCCGTGATAATGGATGATGACTTGACATCAGGAGATGCGGCAGCTTGACTTAGCAGCAAAGTAAGTTCAGCTCCGGATGCCAGAGCTGGCCCTTGGAGAACCATGAGGGTTTAGTCCTGCTCCCGCGGTGCCGCACTGCAAGACGTGGGGTACGTACCCAGATTGTACTTCATGCTTGGGCATTTCCTCGGCTGCCTCCATTTTCCAATGGCTTGCAGGGTCGATACCCTGATCATGCATAGTCCCAGTGCCTTTGGTGGCCGTTCAATTGGTGTCGCACCTTTTGGTGTCAGCATTATCACACTCAGGAAAACTGACAGGTCCTGTCCTTGGTCTTCTTCCCTGGACCCGCAAAGCCATCCAGCGGCAGACCAGGCTCATACAGGTAACTGCACAGACCATGGATATGTCTGCCTATAAAGGTCACTCTCAATCTATCAAAGCCGGTAGACCTGTGCAGTGATATATTGTCTTCTCGAAGTTGTTCCCTATGCTTTCATTCCCCGTCTGAACTTCCAAACAAAACACCTTGCACTCATGTCGGACGCGCATGGGTTTCATGGGAGCAGGGGTCTGTTAGCGTTGAGCTTATTGAAACGGCCTCGCTTCTCGGCACAATCTTTTCCTTCCGTACTTCGTACAGATCACGATCGAAACTGCGGGAGCGAATACTGTCGCCAGATGCTTCAGGAGGGACGCACGGTATACTGCTTGATATGGAGACTCGGATATAATGTACATCTGTGAAGACATTTTTTACAGTCATGCAACCTGTGAACACCGAACATGTGCAAAACACTATGCAAAGATGACCGTTGAGATTGACAATCGCGTTGTTTGTATATTGTTTTTCGTCCCATCATTCTTCTATCAACACTTCTGAATTGTGTTCTGCTCGGGACCATTCTTATATTGCCTTGACGACAGGGACTACAAGTCTCTGTAACTGATACCCCAGCCTCCACCATGGGTCCTTCGGTACACCGTCACAATGGCACAGACCAATCATACTTCAGGTCACGATTAAGCCGGAGCGTCTTCTTGAGCTTTGTTTCGAAAGAGACTTGGTGGGTGGAGGAGGTTTGACTTTGTTGGCCATACATGCTATACTCTGCTATGCCGAGCATTAGCTGTCGCTGTGAGGACTGACCTGGCGTGTTAGTATGTTCTAAGCAAAGTCTTCGGGTGCTCATACTGCTATAGCTTGACACTCATGTCGTGCTTGTGTGCAAGAGCTCCTCCCAAAACCGTCTGCTCTGCTGAACCCATCTGGCGTAGACCAGGGAGGCTGAAGGGAAGCCGCCATAATCCGATAACTTGTAGATAGCCGTTCCGCCGATCCTCGGTGTATGAGGTATGGCTACTTCAACACCACGTGAGCTCCCCTGGCCTCCAGATACTTTTCCGTCGCACTCTGCGGTAGACTCCTCACGACCGCGAAGACCTCCTTATTGTGATACCTCAGCCTCGTCTTCGGATCCGTATAGCGTGCAGACAACCCAGTGACGTCGCAGTAATGCCTCTGTTGTCCCGGATGCAGGGACGGCGCCGATTCGAGATTCGTATAAGTCACCACCGGACCTGTAGAGAGCGCCGCTTGCATGTTCTTCTCGAGCACAAGAGTGCAAAGACTGTGCGCCGCTTGAGCGATGGTTGGATGGGCCGGGGCGCCGTTCGTGCGTGCTGGTGTGACCCCTCCAGGTGCCGCCGTGGAGCCAGGAGGTAGAGGGGTTGACGTGCCGCTGTTGTTATGCGTGGCCAGAACGGAGGCTTCCTTACGGGAGGCTTCCGCGATGATCTGCTTGATGTTCTTGTTTCGGCGCTGTGAGGGTTTCCAGCGAGGATTACGGAAAGGCTTCTGGATTGGTGTCATGTCGAGCTGGTCTAGTAGCCGCTGGTGAGAGTCGTCTGCCGAAGGTGTTGCGGGAGCCATTGTTCAGTTCGTAGTCGTTGCTTGATCTTTTCGGACGTGTCGATATTCGTTCGGGTCATAAAACAACGTAATTGCACGGGTGCTAGAGCCACCACGCCGCTAGCGGCCCATCAATTGTTCCGTGTCACCGTTGACGCGCTTTGAAAAGGTCAGGTTCAAATTCTCTGATATCAATAAGTGGCAGGTACTCTATCCTCTCGGTATCGCAATGGTATGCATGGTCTTCGGCTTACTTGCAGAGACCCGCTTCGGAAGGTCGACTGATGGTGACTCGTGCCACAGGAGAGTCCCCATGAGCATCAACAGAACCTCCTGCTGTCGCGGATCATCACCAATGTGGTGTGTGACTAAGCATCCTTCTACAGCACGAATATCACTGTTTACTTTGCTATAGGAGAAGCTGAACGAGGCTGTGATGGTGCTGAACAAAAGCCTTCAGGTATAGTCAGCCACTAATATGTGCAATGTGCACACCCGTACCGGCGGTCTCTCACGCCGGCGATAGGAGATCAACGTTCAAAACATGAATGTGGAGCTGGTGGCACAGATGTTCAAGAATTACCAGTCCAACGTCTTGTTTCACCTTGAGGGTTAGTAGGGGCCTTGATATCGAGGGAGCCAGGCCTGTCACTGACTGGCAGCTGCAGCAACGGACAGTTTGAAGGATCCATGTTGAAGTGCACCGGGCTGGCGTTATGGTTAGATGACTGAACAGTATGATAATGATATACCCAATTCCAGTTCAGAGCCAGTCAGTACGAAGCACCAGCTGGATGTATATACTTAGTGGTCGCTGTAGACAAGATTCGCTTCTGCTTAATGCAGAGTCTGTGACACGAACTCGGCGTACAGTAGTCAAAAGCGTACCGTCGAGGAGCGGAGGTAAGTTTACAGCTCTGGAATTTTTGTTCTCTCAATCAATGGTATGTAAGAGAAGCCTCACAAACCGGCCGACGGGCGTCGCAACCTGAGTGCGTTCTCACCTGCACACAAACTATCCACGATATCTCAAAGCAAGGTATTCGTCGATCCTGTGCTATGTATGATGTTTCCCCCGGACGGAGGCCTTGATAGCTAGACCGTCTACGGAAGGGGATCCGATTTTATGACCCTGCTGAACCAGGATCACCATGACCATCAACTCTGTCACCACAAGAGGTGATGCAACTTACGGAGCTGGCGCACCGCCCGGTCAGAGAACACCGAAGCCACCACCTCGGATTTGGAACGCGAAAGACCCGCCTTTCAAGAGCGTTGATCCCTCGGTGTCTGATGGATATCAACAGTCTTCTGATACTACTGTTATAGTAATCGACAATGGTCAGATTGTCTCCGTCACTCTTTCACACATGTGCAACATAGCTAACCTATACATATTATACAGGCGCCAGTCTCACTCGAGCAGGGTGGTCGTTCGACAAAACTCCGCGCCTCTCCTTCCCCCCCAACGTAGCACGCTACAGAGACCGGAAGCTCAATCGCACATGTTCCTACGTCGGCTACGATGCATATGCGGATGCCACAACCCGTGGGCAGCTGAGGAGCGCTTTCGAGCCTGGAAGCAGCATTGTCGGCAATTGGGATGTCATGGAAGGGGTGCTGGACTACGTTTTCGTGAAGTTCGGGGTCGATGGGGCTGAGGGCGGCGTTGGAAGACCAATAGTCATGACAGAACCGATCGCGAACCTTGGATACTCGAGGAAGAGTATGAACACCCGTGAAAGACGTTACGGCTCACATGCTAACAGATATTTTTCCTGCAGCAATGACAGAGATTATGTTCGAGTGCTACTCTGTTCCATCTCTGGCTTACGGCATTGACTCGCTCTTTGCATATAAATACAACAATGGACGGAACGGACTCGTCCTCTCATCGTCACACACATCTACACATCTCATACCCGTAGTGGATTCCAAAGCTATGATGTCAAACGCTGCTCGTCTGAATTGGGGCGGATATCAAAATGCCGATTACCTCTTGAAGTTGCTAAAGCTCAAGTATCCACACTTTGCTGGGAAAGTTACCGAAGCGCAAGCTGAAGACCTGGTTCGCGAACACTGTTACATCTCCCAGAACTACGAAGCAGAGTTAAACACTTTCTTGGATTGGACTGGCTTAGAAGATAGGGACCATGTTATCCAGTACCCTTTCACCGAACACGTGGTGATTGAGAAAACCGAGGAAGAGCTAGCTCGGATTGCGGAGAGGAAAAGGGAAAGCGGCAGAAGGTTGCAAGAACAAGCGGCCAAGATGCGCTTGGAGAAGCTCGTCAGAAAGGAACAGGAGCTGGAATACTACAAGGAGCTCCAGCAGAAGCTGACAACAGAGACTAAGAAGGAACAGAAGCGGGTTCTAGACATTGAAGACTTCAAGGATGATGCGCAGCTGGAAAAGACAATCAAAGAATTGGACAAGTCGATCCGCAAAGCGCGAACAAAGGACGTTGGTGGAGCGGAGAATGAAGAGGAGGAAGAGGAGCAGACCTTCCCGCTGTTAGACGTTCCAGACGAGGAGCTAGATGAGGCCGGCTTGAAGCAGAAGCGACATCAACGACTCATGAAGTCCAACGTTGAGGCGCGGGCGCGGGCCAAGGTCGAGAAGGAACGAGAAAAGGCGAGAATAGCGGAAGAAGGGCGACTCGACGAGGAACGGCGAACCAACGATCTTGAAGGCTGGATAGCGGAACGTAGAGCTGCTCGATCCGTAAGTACCATCTCCGAAACCAAACATCGCTGCTGCTACGCGCACTCCACACCCGGCTCCTGACCTCCACGCAGGCACTCCTCCAAAGAATCAAAGACCGCGAACGCCTCAAAGCCGAGCTAGGCAACCGCAAATCGCTCGCCAGCCAGATGCGGATGAAGACGCTCGCGAACCTCGCCTCGGACGCACCGGGCAAGAAGCGGCGGCGCGGCGGCGACGACGACGACAACTTCGGCGCCAACGACGACGACTGGGGCGTGTACCGGACCGTCGCGAGGGGCGACCCTGGCAGCGACGACGACGACGAAGAAGACGTCTCCGCCGCCCTCAAGACCCTCGAAGCCCAGCTCCTCAAACACGACCCGGCCTTCACCGAACACAGCACCCTCGAGGCCCAGACCGACTGGAGCAAGAGCCTCGTGCACGCCTTCCTGCGCGGGCCCTGGCCCTTCGACCCGGAGAGCACGCGCCAGGCCCACCAGCTCCACCTCAACGTCGAGCGCGTCCGCGTGCCCGAGGTCGTCTTCCAGCCTTCCATTGCCGGCCTCGACCAGGCGGGTCTCGTCGAGATCGCGGCGGATATCGTCACCCAGCGCTTGCCGGACCCGCTGCTTCGCGATACCGTTCTTAAGGACGTCTTTTTGACGGGCGGCAATACGCTCTTTCATGGCTTCGAGGAGCGCCTGAGGCGCGATCTCCGCGCCGTGTTGCCGGTGGAGGCGCCGTTGGCGGTGCGCAGGGCGAAGGATCCGCTGCTCGATGCGTGGAGGGGTGCCGCGAGGTGGGCGGCTGGGCCGGAGTGGAAGAGGGCGGCTGTCTCGAGGGAGGAGTACGCGGAGAAGGGAGCTGAGTATTTGAAGGTTGGTGGACCTGCCGGCGTAAATTCCTTGCCTATTGCCTGCCTTTTCGGCGGGAGTGTGATGAGGGAGGGTTGGATTCGTTCAAGGTGGAGATGCTGACTTTCTTGTGTCAGGAACATGATCTCGGCAACGCTTCTGTATACTGAGGGAATCAGAGACTCGGGACAAGAGGAAAACGGAGTTTCGGGGTTTTGGCGAAGGGAGTGACAAATTGAGGCACATCAGACGTATCTCTTGTTAGACGATTACCTATACTCCACATTCAAAGACATGGTCGTCCCGCCTCCATCTTATTGCCTATTCACCTCTGCAATCGGAAAGTGCATTCTAAAACTTTCTGCATTCGGAAAGCTATTGTACAAAGAGCATACCCTTCGTCGTGAGCTTCACGTTCCTAGCCATAGCGAAGAAGCAAACAGAGAACACCCTCCGCAACCTACTACCTGTAACGCCTGTCCCCAATAGAATGAAAAGAGGAAGAGAAGGGAGAAGCCATGTGGAAACAAGGTTCTCGCAACGACCGGAGGCTGCAGTCACCGATGACGTAAGGGTAAAGTGCAGGTCCGAGTTCGGAGGATCGACGACGAAGCGGTCCGGAGGGCTGCGGGTTATGGTGGCGGAATATCCGATCCGGTCCAAGCTGTTGTCGAAAGCGGCCGACGACTCACGTCCGTCAGGCGGTTACCGACGTTCCGTTGATGTCCAGCTTTCGACCAGTGAGGGCAGGATCGGTGGCCGACTGCATCTCGACGTCGTCGCCGTTCTTCAACCTCTTGGACGGGTAGTCGGCGGCGCCGGTGAGGTAGGCGGCTTCCTCGTGATGATGCTTGCCGGCACCCAAGCCCGCGACGGCTTGTGCGGCCGACGCTTGGAGGTGGCTGACCGACGAAGAGCCCATGGTCGCGGTCGGTGCGGGGATCTGCTGCTGTTGATGCATCGGGTCCGCGGAGCGTGGGTTTGGCAGGTCGATGTTCGACGGCGGCTGCGGGAACTCGCCTTGGGATTCGATGAGGCGCGATTGGAGGTTGATGATGTAGTCTCGAAGCTGGTAGTTTTCGGCTTGGATGGCTTTGTAGTTTTCGTTCAACAGGTTGTAGTCCCGCACTTGCTCCTCGAGCTTCTTGATGTATCCTTCTTTCCGCTGTCGGAACGCACGCTGTCAAAACGGTATAAGGTCAGCAACAGACCGATCAAAGTAGAAAGCTCCTTTCACGTCTTGGTGATCTGACTTGACAGTCACCCCCAGAGTCGATGCCCTTATGTAAGCTGGGTCCGATGACTGTACAGAACGAACACGAAACGAACTACTTCGAAAAACCACGACTTCATTTCATCAATCGCATCACATATTGCAAAACCTACCTGAGCGGCTCTGTTCTGCGCAGCGCGTTTCGACGTCGACAATTCGCGCTTTCCACCCTTCCTGCCATCGGCGCCGACGTCGTCGCCGCTCTCCGCACTGGTGTTCATCATTCCCGAGCCAGCGATGGCGGGGTCGATATTGTGGTCGTGCGGACTCGCCGAGCTGGACGGCTGCAAGTTCTCCATGTTATGCGGGCCTTGTGGCGAGTGTACTTGGGCAAGGAGGTGTTCGCGAAGCGCTGCTGATACGAGTCTTTGGTCAGCACGAGTCACACACCCCTCCAATTACTTTGCGGTTTTGCGCGACCGCGACGACGGATTACCGACATTGCTCTTCTGGATTATCCTGTCACCGACGAAGTCAGCGTTCCATGCGCACAAAAGTCCCACGATGCTCGGCGCCTCACCTGGACCGCGTTCTGCATCGGATGCGGTGCTGGCGCGAGGGCGGGCTGCATCTTGAGTGATGACTCCCCGTCTACTCTACACAGCTCCGACTGAAAGGAAAGGCCAAATCCTTTGAGGCGCAACGCAGTGTTAGGCGCAGCGAAAGCTTGGTGATCGGTGTTTGTGCTTGGTAAGTGCGCGAGGAATGGACGAGCAGGCAAGCCAACAGCTGCTCTGGGGCACGTCCGACTTTGCCCGGCTTAGCGAGGTGGATTGAGGTAGCGAGAAGCAGTCGACAGCGAGAGGGAAGGCAGCTTCAGCACACGGTAAGCAACAATGAATTGTGGGATATGATTTGGGGATTTTGGGGGGGTGTAGGTTATCTCTCCCAAGCAGCGCGACCCAGGTATGTAATCACAATCGAGAAACTTTAGTAAGCAGAATATTGTCAAAAGGCCGACGGACAAAGAAGTTATGTAAGGTCTGAGTGAGAGCGGGTAATCGGTAAGTTAAGGTACAAATACTTCATACCCACCTCTTAGAGGTGTTGGTGTCTTACGTAAGGGTACCGTATCACTGCTGCGGGGATCCGGGACGCGGCACTTTCCGGGTCTTACTAAGATTATTGTCCCATGACACTGTCAAATGAGTCATCAATGACTAAGATCCACAATAAGGAAACCTAAGGTAGGTAAGGTAACAACTCAAGCTGACTAACTTACCAGGTAGAGCAGTGATTGATCTGCGAGATGAAACACCAAACAAAGCCTCAAGGAAATGATTCTATACCTCACAGAAATACAACGATACTTCTCTGACATGCACAACATTTGTGAGCTGTCAGCTTTACTGTTCTGTGAGGTCAGGACCCAGGCATGATATCAAACTTCACTCGCGCCTGTCTCCGTAGCCAGAACAGCAAGCATATAGTAGAGTTACAGGCTAGAAGATTTGACAGCTATGAGGAAGTAGCATAACTATGGTAACACCGCCCTATTAGGTGTCGTGATTCGAGGCGCGCATCGTCGGGATGTGGTACTCCTCAGTCGAAATCAGCATTGGTTCTACATGTCAGCCTGGGGTTCTGTCGCGCCTGCTGAAATCTTCGCTTTCCTATCCATCACCGTCTGTGCCGTGGCACTAAAGGGCCTTGTAGCTGATGCAGCTGTGCTTCGAACCGATTTCTGGATGAAGGAATGACCGAGTCCGGTGATAAAGATCTATTGATAGAGTCGGTAGAGAAGGCTCTGTCTAAAGCCAAGTATCTATCTGAACAGACACCTGCAAATCAAACCGCCCGATACGCCAAGCCCGCTCTTCGCTCGGACTAACTCCAGAACTGACAACCAAGGTCTGGGATCTAGGAACGTGTATGGGAGAATCTCCCAAGTCTATAACGTTCTTTCCGCGAAAAGACGTCACGTGATCCTCGCTGTATAAGGATGCACGGCAAGCCCAAAGGCGTGGCAAAACTCTCTACTGCATCTTCTTGGCTTCCTTGGCCAGTTTCCGTTCGCGCCTCCTCTTCGCCGCTTCCGGTCCCGACTCGGTGTCAAGGACATAATCCCACCACCGAAAACTGCTCGAGTAGTTACCGACAAAGCGCTCGTGATGGACATCATGATGTTCGGCGCCGGCCCAGAAAGGCAAGAAATGGTGTAAGCTCCACGGGAAATCGTAGCCGCTATGTGCGTCGATGGCCTGAAACAGGCGAAGAACGATCCAGACGTACATGGTGAGGATGTGCAGGTCGCCTGTGGCTGCGCACCACAGGACGGGGATGCTGACGGTGCCGATGCCCAAAATCATGACTTCGATCGGCGAGGCATATTCCGCGGCTAGGCCGAACGGCGCCGAGTATTGATGGTGGATCTTGTGGATGTTCTTGTAAAGCGGACCCCAATGAAGGGCGCGGTGGGACCAGTAGTGCCAGGTGTCTTCGAGCACGAAGAAGATGGCGATCTGGTAGGCCATGGTGAGGATCGAGGGGAAGGGGACGCCGGTTGCTAGGCCGAAGTACTGGGCCATTGGATGGAACAGCCTGGTTGTTGTTAATACTGCTGTGCCATCGTATGCGTAAGGGAAATTGGTCTTCTTACCAGATCTGAGGGAGCTCGACTGTGAAGTGGCTTAGAAGAACAAGCTTTGCGCAGTTCCATTGCTCCTGAGCCGTGGGAATTTTTTGCTACAAGTCAAATCAGTCCGGTTACACAGCAAGTCAGTCGAGGATGTCCAAGACCTACATTCTGTAGCTTATATTTATTAAAGTAAGGTAGCCGGTCGATGATGAACCAAGGCAGCGATCGTCCAAAGTAGACGAGCTCGTGCATCACAAACGACATGATACCGGTGGCGAGCACATCGTTCTGCATCCAAGCGTACCACGCCGCCCACATTCGCTCGAGGAGGTTGAGGTGGACATTGTATTTGGTGATCTCTTCGAACTGAGCCCAATACGTGTCAGGGATGGCGGTGAGGAATGTTGTTGAGTTCCTGTTGAGCCTCACTTAGTCCAATCATTCTCCCGTTGAGCGCAGGCAGAGGATGCTCACATCGCAGCATCCATGATGAGACCTGAGCCAACGAGCGATGTGGGTGGTTGTGGTGGCGTTGATGATGGTGGCACACACAAAATAATATAATGTCAAACAAGGCGTAGGTGACGGTTTTCTCTTAAAAGACCTTAAGGTACCTTACGCGAGCGAATGCAAACGTCAGGGGCACGCACACCACCAGGAACGTCACCCTCAGGAGCCCTTCTGATTGGCTGTTGGGCCGATTGTGGCGGTACAAAGTCCAGAGCGACCTGCATCCCTTCCCGGCTCGTAGATTGCCGGGTACCTCAGATCGATGTGTCAGGTGATTTGGCTTACTCATTGCTAATAACAGAAACCATAGCATAAGAGTGGTTCTGTGCACCTGCACCTGCATCTGCATGTAAGCAGATTAGAGTCAGATAGGTAAGGTAACTCAAGAAAGGACTGCAGAACATTTAGAAGCAGAAGTCATATCATTAATAGTTCACTCCCCAGCTATTGCTTAGTGCACAGAAGCAATATGTTGTGCTGTCAAATGTGGGCTGGTCGCGTGTTGACATCCGACGTCATGGGATAGCTGGCTGTTCCACCAAACATTTTCAGCACCATGAAGCTTTCATGTCAACAAAGATGTGAGCAGCAGCAGGTAACTCAAACGTAGTCAGGCTGTACTGGCAGGAGACAGGAATGTCGTTTGTAGCTGAGTAGGTTTCAGACACAGCCCTGCCGTCATCGATTTTACTCATCGCAAGCCCAGTCACGTTCGCCGAGTCGACGGCCAACTCGACAGACTTCAGTTCTCGAGTATAAGCCCGACACCGTCTTCGCCATTGTTCGGTACCGCTACAGATACCTCGTCACCAACACAGCACGCTGCTGCTTCGGACCCGGTATTGAGTCGAATCATACAGTTGCAGGCCGTGGTAAAGGCCTTGTCAACTACCTCTTCGTCAAGACCGCTGCTGGGAGCGTGGAGAATTCAGAACCTCTTAGACCAAGCAAAATTCTCCTCGACAACAACGCAAATAGCTACCGTTAGCAACGCTGATGCGGTATATCAGTGCGAACTCGAGTGGCTCTTGGTCAGCAAAGCCACGGCACAGACTTATGGCCTGATACTTAATGCGCTACTTGATCAAACAATACCTCTCAGCAATGACATATGGTACTGGGATGAGGTCCTCGGCTCGAACACCTATACCGGCCTCTACACTGTGCAAACGTCGCCTTTGCGGTTCTGGCAATGGTCGAACGACATCTACCAGGACGCACGGCAGCGGCTACAATCACTTACGGGTATGAAGGAGACGGACCGACCCCGTTCGACACCTCTGTCTGAACATTGGAGACAGTTTTATGGTCTCGTCAAGGATAGCATCCGTGATCGATCGATAGCCGACATGCGGTCCAAGGTCATGTCGCCCTTTGCAATGTGTCGGGCAGAAGCGCGACGGAAACAGGATCACCTCAAGCGACTGCGTGAATTGAGTGCGAGTGGTTTGGGCGTACTCATGGATGAAGGACTCACTTTCGATGTCGATGAGGAAGGGGCCATCACCGCCAAGGGCCACAACCACACGGTCGACAAAGACGAATGGAAAAGCGTCGTTGCGAAGAGCGTGGCATTGATGGAGACGGTTCTCCGCCACGTCACGACCCTTGAAATTGGAGTTACAGACTTTGAGGATACTGTCTTCACGAGTGTCGACGACGATCCCGATTGGGTACAAAAGCACCATATCAACGATGAACGATCACCGAGGCCTGCATTACTCGCCAACAGACTTCGGGAAATCCTTAGTGTCCACGTGCCGAGTCATACTGCAGCTTCAAGGCGGTTGGTCAAAGAGTATGGCCGACCGTCGATCCTGATACGATACTGGCTACCGGCAACCGCACTTCTACTGTCGTCAAGCACATTGCTCCGAATAATTGTAAACCGGAAAGCCGATATTACGGCGTGGGTGCGCGACTTCGGGACAACCGTCATCGACTTTTGGTACAACTGGGTCGTCGAACCAGTGAGGAAGGTTATCGGCACAATTCGCCACGACGAGGATAGCGAAGTGGCTATTATGAGTAAAAGAAGCCTGGAAGGCGATAGAGCAAGCTTGGAAAGAATGGTCGTGAGCTTTGCGGTTGATAACCCCGATGCATCTGGAGGTCCTCTCAATGAGTCACAAATAGCGGAGATCAGACTCAACGTCAAAGAGGGAGATCTAACCCCAGTACTGAGAGCTTATGAGCGCGACTTACGGAAACCGTTTATGGGAACGGTGAGAGGAGATTTGATCCGCGCATTGCTCATTCAGATCCAGAAAACCAAGGTCGATGTTGAGGTGGCTATAAGCGGCATTGATGCCTTGCTCAAAAGCCAAGAGCTGGTGTTTGGGTGGGTAACGCCCCCTCCCTGTCACGAAAGCACAACTGACTATCGTAGCTTTGTTGGTCTTACCCCTGGGATACTGGTATGCTTGGGAGTAACAAGGTGGCTTAGTGGGTTTTTTGGCAATCGAAAAGGTTTCAAGAGGGGCAAAACTCGAAGTCAGATGGTTCGAGTGCTACGGTGAGCAGTCACCCTCCGCAGTGTTGATATGTCAGAGTGCCTTGTGCTGATGGCTTAGCAGGAACATTGATCGAATTATGACATCATCTATACCCTCCAATAACGGGATGCTTTCTTACAAAGATCACGGCTTGCTGTTATGCGAGGTACATGTCCTTCGACAGATTGCCCAACGAATTTTGCCGGGAGAGATCAACCGCGAATTCTTGGAGGAGGTCAATGATCTTGTCAATATCCGGACCGGGGTGGAACGACAGTCGAAGGTCGTGGAGAGGATACGATGGGCTTATGCCAAATGGTTACAATGATGTACAGTAGACTTGCCGTGCATGGTTGAGTTGTTGCATCTTTTGGCGTCCTCCATCGGCATGGATGTATTGAATCTGCTGTTTGCGCTGCATGTGTGGAGCGGAGCATATTGGACATACCTAACAAGTCTTTGAGGGCCTTATTTCTCAGCAACCTAACACTCCAAAGAGTGACTTCCGTTTGGATTTTCATCAGTGCTTCTCGAATATGAGGCAGGGACTCAGGTGTAGATGAATCAATGGAGTACCTAGCGTTAAGGTGTTTTGGTGCCACGTCCCTTGGCGCGTGATTCCGGGCGGCCTGTGATTGTGGCTTGTTCCGCATAAAGAAAGTGTGAGAGAAGTGGCACAGCACAATAATAACGCCACATCCTGTAAAGCGGAACCTCGAGAAAGTTGCCAAATACGTCCCAACCAAAACATGACATGACGGAGATCCTGACCTCCTGATCTACCGCATCGCAACGACCAACATACATCACCGCATCCACGAGGAATTTAAGAAGCAGCCTCAAACACACGGTGGTGCACCCTTTTAGAAGTTTCACCGAAGATAAGCGTGTTTCCAACAACTCCAGGCTTACAGCACTTCTGCTGGCTGTACAGAGCGAGCCATCCTTTCTCAACTTCCCCAAGACTTCTCTCTCTAGACCAGCATGGCGGGGACACGAAACTACGACTTCTTAGTATGTGCACGCCCGCGCTCCAAGCAAATTTCTCATCCTCACTCATGACCTCATCCACTAACAAGAAAAAATCGCACCGCGCAGATAAAACTCCTCCTAATAGGCGACTCCGGCGTCGGAAAATCCTGCTGTCTGCTCCGCTTCAGCGAAGACTCCTTCACGCCCTCCTTCATCACCACCATCGGCATCGACTTCAAGATCCGGACCATCGAGCTCGACGGCAAGAGGGTCAAGCTCCAGATATGGGACACGGCCGGGCAGGAGCGCTTCCGCACCATCACGACGGCCTACTACCGCGGCGCGATGGGGATCCTGCTGGTCTACGACGTGACGGACGAGCGGTCCTTTAACAGTGAGAGAAACCCAACCCAACACCCCCACTCCCCCGTAGACTTCCGCAGTCTGGGCTTGCTTCCTTCCCTCCATGAGGTAGTCGTGGAGAATGGATGGGCTAACGTGGCGCGCCGATCGCCCTCTCCCTCAGACATCCGAACGTGGTTCTCCAACGTCGAGCAGCACGCCACCGAAGGCGTGAACAAGATCCTGATCGGCAACAAGTGCGACTGGGAGGAGAAGCGGGTGGTGTCGACGGAGCGGGGCCAGGCCCTCGCCGACGAGCTCGGCGTCCCGTTCCTCGAGGTCTCCGCCAAGAGCAACATCAACGTCGAGAAGGCCTTCTACAGCCTCGCGGCCGACATCAAGAAGCGCATGATCGACACGTCCAAGTCGGATCAGGCCGGGTCGCAGGGCGTCAACGTGGCGGATCAGAGGGATAGTGCGGGTGGTGGGTTGGGGGGGAAGTGTTGCTAGGGCTGGGTGAGGAGCGAGGGGAGGATAGCTGGGGGGAGGGGTGGGGGTCCTAGTCGAGGGGCGGAGTCGGCGTTTCTCCTATGTGGCGCCGTAAGGTACGAGGTTTCGAAGCTCCCTCCGGGTGTCGGGCAGATTTGATGTCGTCCGAATGATGCGCCGCCGGGAGGGCACACCGCTATCTACGTGCCAGTATTTGCGGGAAGTAGTCTAGACTCATTTGCTTTGCAGCGATAAGATTGAAATTGAGCCTGGTGTTTCTTGATCTTAAAGTAGTAATTCTTAAAATACTCAACGGACCTTTCTGTGAGACGACCTGACATGTATGATACAATTTTTCCCAACACAAAGACTAGGGCTAAAAATTACTTGCCTTCTGTTAAAAGATCAGGAAGACAACCAACTTAAAACCCAGTTTCGCGCCACCTTGCCTGTGTTGGCAGGCAAAAAATCAAGAATTTACTGACAAGAGTGGGACTTGAACCCACGCGGATTTCTCCACCAGGAAATTGACGTTAAGGTGGTCCTTAACCTGGCGCCATAACCATCTCGGCCATCTTGCCTGTTGATGAAGGTTAATGACGTTTAATGTAGTTAATAAAGGCTTCCGACGTGATGATAATCTTGAGCGACATCAATTCAAAAACATCCGTCTGTGATAGTATAAAATTGACATCAAAAATCTGGAAGTACGAACTTGGAGGAAGAGATCTTTACGATCTTTACAGCAGCCTTCACGGATCATCAAAATCCTGCGCTCGGAAGTTCTGCATTAATACGAGCGAGGTATGTGGTCTCACTGGGCCCGAGTACCTTAGAGGAGAACATGGAAGGGGCAATTTTGCTTCCCTCTTCGGGACCCTTAACAGGTAATTTACATTCTAGGATAACATACGCTTTCAACGACCATTTCACTCTTGTTCTTTGAAAATTGCAACGTGCCTTACGGTGCTTCATGGTTTGACTGCGGTATAAATCTAGCTCCTGAGATGATCGAGGTTCAGCGAGCAGGCCACAGGCCCCTGATCAACACCACTAACCACTCGCCCAAATCAAGGCCTAGCTACCTTAGACCTGCCTTAGGTAGGGTCCAACTTAAGCTTAACCCATCGCCAACCATGCTCAAATGCATGCATGTCTGATGTCTGATATGTTAGCGATGCTGATCATGTATGGAACTTCAATGTTGTACTGTACGGGGCATTGCGGCCCAACCCTTTTCCCCCTTACCCGATCCGGAAGGATTTATCAACTATCGTCGAACGTCTCTGCTGGAAGCACCTCCTCTTAGGGAGTGAATACCTTATTAATGTACCAACATTGCTGAGCGATGATGGATCCAACCCGACACCACCCCTTGAATTTGCCAGGAGCCCTCCCTCCATAGAAGGAAAGTTTAACCTGATCGACGGGAGCGACTATCATCGAACGGGGCAAGGACTCGCAGGGCTTGGACCCTCGACGCCCTGAAACTTCGATGCAGCTGGCCGTTGTGCTCTGCGGGTGGCTTGGGAAAGACTCCGGATTGGCTTATCACGACAGAGTGGGTCGCTCACAGCATACGGTATACCTTATACCTTAACTTACCTGGAGGCATCGTTCCTTCAGCACAGAGGCGGGGAAATCTACAACTTGAAGGGGGGATCTTCGATGATGGTGGTTACCTTACCTACCCCGCTGCTTGTCCGCCGCTGCGGTGTTTCCCGACCGGCGGGTTCACTTGTCGTTGACTGCATGGATGCTTCAGATACAATGACTCGAAAGAATAACCTGTGCGATTTGATCTTGTCCCTTCGTTTGCTTTGCACTCGACGGTTGATCAAGTTCAAAGTGTGCAGGCTACAGCTTTCGTACAGTTTATGAGTATACAGAAGTGCTTTAGCTGACTTCCCTTTCTATTCTTCTTCTCAGTATAACTTACAGCGTTCCAAAAAGAAGAAACCCTTTCTCATCAACCTGAAGGGTCTGTTGTCGACCACCGCACTTTCTCCTTGGAAGTTTCTTCTGGGCACATGTGTTCTCATTGCGAGAGACAGCGGCTGCACGTTGCATTACACGACATTCGCTCTGCTTCACTGACATTACAGTGCAGAGAAGCATAGCTTCTTGTACAACGTCGTGGAACATAGTTGCCGCCACATGACGGGCCAACGTTTTGATATGTTCGGCTTGCCGACCGAGTACTTTTATCCACTTATCAAGTTATGAGCTCTGTGAACACAACGGTCATCTGCAGTGATTCATGCAAGAAGCGTATAGGAAGCCTGACAATCATCAACGTCCCAAGGTCTGGGAACTCAATCAAATGTCGAATACTCATTCTCGTTGCATCGATGTCACAGCTTCGGCAGATCGAGGAGGACAGGACTCGAAAAAGGCGGGGCACTCTCAGGGTATCAGGTCAAAGCCGGAGTAAGAAGGAGAGAGTGAGGTATATGAGGGCGTGCAGTGTGGTTCTTTCCATTCTCTCCTGAAGCCCCCCTTTTTAATCTCGATCGATCTTGAAAACCCCTCTTTCTTAGGTATCCTTATTCACTCTTGAAGCTCCCTCTTTTTAATCTCTCACCACCACTGCGAGTGAGGTGGATCGTTATATCTATTCTGAATACCTTACCATCTCATCTTTCCTCACTTGAAGAACGTCTATCTCATAACTCATCTCTATCTCTATCTTACTCAACCCAAGAGCGCTCCACGTATTATGGAGGGCTCACATCCACCTGGGGAGGCTGTGCGCGCCCCTGACAGCCGCTCGCCCATGGCCAACGTTGACAAGAAAATTGCCTTCATGAATCCGACACAACGTAGGCACTTCATTGCCATGGTCGGCGAATTCATTGGAACAACCCTATTCCTCTGGTTCGCCTTCAGCGGCGCCACAGTCGTCAACTCCATCGTACCAGCTGTGAACCCGTCGCCAGCAGTGCTAGCGTCGCAGTACCTATACATTGCTCTGTGCTTCGGCCTGTCTCTTATGGTCAATGTCTGGGTCTTCTACCGGATCAGCGGAGGATTGTTCAATCCAGCGGTATGTATCTCCACATCGTGCTCGCAGACACTGGAAAGCTGACGCATCCGCATTGTGGCCTAGGTCACCCTCGCTCTCGTCATCAGCGGCGCTCTACCCTGGGCTCGCGGTGCCTGTCTCTTCGTCCCTCAGATGCTCGGCGGCATCGTCGCAGCCGCTCTGGTCTCGGCCATGTTCCCCGGTCCCATGACCGTCGCCACCACGCTCAACCACGGCACATCCATCGTCCAGGGCCTCTTCATCGAGATGTTCCTGACGTTCCTCCTCGTCATCACCATCCTCATGCTCGCGGTCGAGAAGTCCAAGACGACTTTCATGGCTCCTGTGGGCATAGGTCTGGCTTTGTTCGCGGATCACCTCACCGGTACGTTCGTCTATCCTCCCATGTCCTTTGTCTTTCTTATCATCCTCCACACGTACGGCGCACAGAACTAAGCCCCACTCCTCGAAAACAGGAGTCTACTTCACCGGTGCCGGCATCAACCCGACTCGCTCCTTCGGCCCTCAAGTCGTCATGGGCTCCTTTCCCGGCTACCATTGGATCTACTGGCTCGGACCGATCCTCGGCGCCTGCGTCGCGTCGGGCTTCTATCGCTTCATCAAGTTCTTGCTCTATGAGGAGGCCAATCCCTGCCAAGATGCGGCCCACAAGAGCGAGTCCGATTATATGAGCCTGTTGCGGAAGAGGGCAACCGAGGGGAGTACCATGTCCATGTCGGTGTAGATGGGACATCGCTTGCCAGTTCCGGCTACACTACCTTGCTCCGGCGTACTGGATGGAGAGAGACTGCTCTAAGTTTCAGTCATGGGGTTGCAGAATTTATGCAGGCGCTTGACGAGCCATGACGGAATGCTTCATGCGTGCACCATTTGCTTTGCATATATACAATGTGCAATCTAGTCCTGAAATCTTTCACTCGTCCACCACCAGCTAAACTGGAGGCGGAATTTTCTTATCTACGACTTGACGGAAATCTCATGCTCTGATCTAGCTCAAGTTCGTCTTAGAATCTAATCTTTGCGGATACTAGGGCAATAAATAGCTTTGATAAGTACCTTGAAGAGGCTGATCTTTATACAATGCCTATAAGCACATGTGACCGTCCAGATATAGAACTGAGCCCGCTCTATCTAATGTACCTATGTACGCTCCGCGCCACCACCACCACCATCATCCCTTCTTCCCCGCATCGGCCCCAACCTCCGGCGCCGGCGCCCCCGGCACCTCCACGCCATCAACCCGCCACACCATCCCCGGATACGCATCACTCACGACGCAGACATCCACCTTCCGCCCCTCCCCACTCTGCGGCACTTTCAGCACGCACCTGGCACTCGCTCGACCCTTCTCCCCTCCTCTCGAATTGCTGTTGTTGTTGTCGGTCCTCTTCTGCCCCTCACCTCCCAACGCAGGCCAACCGACCCTCCTCAACGCGATGACCTCGTCGTTCGCAGGATTACCGAGGAGGACGAAGAAGCCCTCGGACTGCGGCTTCGGAAACTTCGGGGCCCAGATGCGATAGTCAGGGGTTGTGGTGGCCGGGTTCAGGCGGTCGAGGGTGACGGTGACGGAAAGGGCGGTGACGTCGCGGACGTGGAGGCGCAGGTTGGGAAGCATGGCTGCGGCTCTGGAGAACTGAGGGCGGAGCGATGGCGGGATGTGAAGGTCGGTCATCGTTGCTTCGAGGGCGTTCCTGTTAAGGGCCGAAAGCCCAGTGAGGGATCTGGGAGGCGAGGGGGTTGTCATATGGCGTTGTTGTTCCTGGCCGGGATCGACGCCAGGGAGGATGGATAGAGGGTCGTCGGAGGGCCAGCGGGCGGATTTGATGCATTCGAGCAGTGTCATCATCATGAGGCAGCTGGAGAGGTAGCCGAGCTCGGTCAGAACGTCGATGGAGGCTTGGATGATACGGATGCTCTGGTCGAGGACGGAGTTCTGATCGCCGACGTAGTCGGAGATGGGGAGGTCGATGCGCGACATGTGGGCTTGCAGGAGGAGGAATGCTTTGACGTGTGGGTCCCACATTGGGAGTTCTAAAGCGTCGGCGTTAAGTGGTAGATTCTTCGACAGTTCTGCGTTGATGAGGTCCTCGTTGTGTCGCACTGGAAGCTCGTCAAACTCAGTGGCACAGCACATCCAGGCTAAGACATCTTCGAAGCTTGCGTCCCTCTTAGCGTGCTTGATCAGATGGCGGATGGTCTTGTGGGATAGGTAATAGTAGCTCATGATCTTTCCCAGTGCGGTCGAGTCCACGTCACCATTCGAGTGAAGCGTGATACAACCGGACTCTGCAAGTTCTCCGAGCGAGTGATCCACCATCTCGATCATATAGTCGTTTGCCAACGCTTGTGCTGCCATTGTGTTGTGCTCCTCTGCGGAAATCTCCAGCCCGTAATAGGTCGGGTTTTTATGTAATCGGCGGAAGAAGAATGTCCACGTCAGATAATCGAGGGCATCTTGCTTTGTGGCCATAGTCCCGGCAGATACCTCAGCGCCCAGATGGTTGTCAAGAACGAGATGCAACGACGATTCGACAGGAAAGCCAGTATGCAGGAAATGCTTGTAGAAAGCTTTCTTAGCATCTTGCGTGAAGATGCGCGCGATACCAGACGTGTCGAACTGCGGCCGCCCAGCTCGCCCTAGCATCTGGAGGACATCGGTCAGATCCATGTCCTTGTATCCCTCGATTTTAGCATCGAAGAACTGGGTGCCCTTGACCACAACCAGGTGTGCTGGGAGGTTGACACCCCAAGCGAGCGTGCTGGTGGCTATTAGGATCTGTATTTTGTTGTTGGCGAAGAGCTCTTCTGCAAGCTGCCTATCTGACTCGACCAACCCAGCATGATGCAGACCAATACCAAAGCTGAGGGCCTCCCTCAATGCCTCATCCTTGACCCTGGAGAGGTTGACCTGCAGGTCATCTTCGGACATACGGACGAAACGGCGAGGATTATCTTCCATTCCGCAATAGTTGATCAGATCTTTCGCTGTCAGCCGGGTTTGCCGTCGCGAGGCGACGAATACAATCACAGGCTTTTCGGGCGAGTGTGTCTTTATGGCTAGAAATGTAGGTCGGTTCATAGACTGCATCAATGGGCAAAAACCGGTTTGCTGAGGGAAGCCATCGATATAGATCTCGAGTGGCACTGGCCGGACAGAGTGCCGAAAGTTGAAGAGACCCTCCTTGACTCCAAGCCAGTTCCCAAGATCCATGGCGTTGGCACAGGCTGTTGACATGCCGACAAGTCGGACTGACCCTTTTGACTGCGAGGCAATGTAGTTCATCCTCGATACAATGATCTCTAGAATCGGACCACGGTCGCCACCGAGGAGATGGATCTCATCGATAACCACTAGACTGACCTGTCGCACGTATCCTCTTGTTTGCCAGCTACGACTGATGCCGTCCCATTTCTCAGGTGTGGTGATGATGATATCAGCATCCCGGATGGTGCGAGTGTCGGGAGTATTGTCTCCTGTAAGCTCTACGAGCTTGAGACCCATTTGACGGGTCAACCGTTTGCGCCAGTCTTGCACGCGCTCGCGGACAAGCGCTTTCATTGGCGCAATGTACACCACCTTTGAACCGGGTTTCTCGCGGAAAGCCCACCACATCGCCAGTTCGGCGGCTACTGTCTTGCCACTTCCCGTAGGTGAGCCAAGCAGGACATTCGCAGAGGTATGATAAAGGCAATGGAAAATCTGTGTTTGCATGGGATTGAAGAATGGGAACCTTTGCCCATATATCTCTTCTAACAAAGGGTTCTTGAGAGCTGTAATCGGAAGGGGTTGTAAGTCCAGTAGGTCTGTATAGACGCTCTCAGTGTCTGGTCGGATGAGATGTTGAAAAGACACTGGAGTCACAGTCTCAGCGCCAAGCCATCGGTCCGACACTGCTCTTACATAGATTTGCGTGGGCAGTGGATCAGACAAGGGGATAGTGAAGTTCAATTCGTGATCATCGTACAGTTTCCTCCTGCTGAGAAGAAAGAATTCATGATGATAAATCTCCGAAGTCTCTGAATTTTCGACCCATATCCAGTACGACTCTGAAGTACCGTTATGTCTGTCGTTCCATCGAAAGTCGGGAGTTATAGACAGTCGAATCCGAAGGACGTCACGGTTCAACGGTGCTATTTCGGCGTCGACGCTGAGTGTCGGGAAGTTGTTGACAAGTTTCGCAACTACACCACCCATACGATTGTTATGAACGAGTTCGCCAATCTCCGCTGGCTCCATATCCCGCATGGACTCAACGGATAGCGAAGATTTGTCATCGAGATTCTTCAGGATAGGCTGCGGAAGGTCGAACTGATGAAATGGGTGCTGGAACGGCCAGATCTGCTTATCGATTGACTTGCATAGGGAGAGAAGTACCAAGCATTGATGACCCCATCGCCTGTTTAGTGCGATCATGAACAGTGCGCGACATATCCTGGCAGCATTCTGTGCCACATACGCGGACTCTGATACTAGAGCGAAGTCTTCGGGACGGGCCCGCGAGATGTACGATTGCAGTAAGATATTGGTCTTCGCGTGGGGTTGGTCGTTGCCTCCCTCGATATCACACTTTGTCGCTTCTTCTCGCAGCCTAGACAGCTCCTTCGATTCGTTATCTCTCGATTGGATATTGTCAAACTCTCCACTCATGCTTATCATCTTCAGGACATCCGCTTCCGTGGCGCGCGGTCGCATCATGGTATTGAAGATCTCAATGCTTGTTTGTAGAACATAGTATTGACTAGCAATTCTCCCAACATCCTTCGCGCGCAGTTCCTCGGTGCTTTCGTTGAAGATGACCATTTGACTTTGCTGAAGAACACGGGCCGCTTTGATGACCAGTTCACGTCTTTTCTGCACCAGCTGGGGATCGTCCCGAATCTCGGCCCAGTCGATACCATATGTGAGAGGATTGCGTTGCATCCGTACGAACAGGTAGGAATATCCCAACCATTGTACCGCTTCCGGGATGGAAGTGACGGTCCCGAGCGCTATCTCCGCGTTGAGATTGTCTACCAGCTTCCGGGAGAACCTCGACTCAATAGGCTGCTGTTGAGTGACAGCTGATAAATAATGTGCAAGCTTATCCTGCGTTGTACAGATGAACCCTATACCAGTGGCCTGAAATTGCGGTCGACCCGCACGTCCAAAGATTTGCAGAACGTCCAGTATGCCGAGATCCACAAACTTCCCTTCCTGAGCGCTAAACACCTGAGTGCCTTTGATAATGACAGCTGCAGCTGGCAAGTTCACCCCCCAGGCTAGCGTTGCTGTACAGCACAGCATCCTCAGAAGACCCTCTGCAAACAGACGTTCTACGATGTTTCGGTCAGATCTGGCCATGCCAGCGTGATGTGTTCCCAGGCCTTTCGGCACAAGCTCTCTCACCTCCCGGCTCTTCATATTTTTCATATCCTTCATTGCGGCAGAGTAGTCTGGGTGCTCATGGCAGTCAAACAGGTCATGACATTGCTGATCTGCAGCCATCTGGTAAAAGGCCCTCGCAGTATTGACGGTGTCCTTACGTGAGTGAACAAAGACCATGACCTGATGACCCAATTCGAGCATTTCCTTCACCTTCTCGAATGCGACGTTGTCGAGATTGTCTCTCGATGTTTTGGTCCCGGCCTTCCCTTTCACTCCGAGGAAGTGCTGCTCAAGAGGGACAGGGCGAAAAGAGGCGTCGAAGTAGAACAGTCCTGCCATGCGATTGACTTTGAGAAAATCTGACACATCGACATAGTTCGGTAACGTAGCGGACAGTCCAACAATCCGAATCAAGGACTGCGTGCTCTCCACCTGGCGTTCGGTACGGGCGACAAGAGATTCGATAACTGCACCTCGCTCATCGTGGAGCATGTGGACCTCATCGATAATCAGTAATCGCACCTTCTGAACCAGCTCAGTATCGCCAGTTCCCTTCCGAGTCACAACATCCCACTTTTCTGGTGTAGTGACGATGATCTGAGTCTCCACAATCTCTCTTTTTGTAAGATGCATGTCTCCAGTGAACTCCCGGACCTGAATCCCAAGCCACGCAAGGCGATTGCCGAGCTTCTCTGTGATTTCGGCAGCTAATGCTTTCATCGGCGCGACATATACAATCTTAAAGTCATCGGTCTTTACAGCAAATTCGGTCGCGTTGGGGTCCTCGAAGGGATGAGGTACTGTGTTCTTCGCAATAGCATTAAGAACGGCCAGCATTGCCGCGTCGGTTTTACCAGCACCGGTAGGGGCACAGATAAGCATATTTTCGTTTGTCTTATAGGCCACCGGATAGACCAACGACTGCATCCTGTTGAGCGTCTTGTAACCTTTGAATGTTCTCTTGCAGAGCCCATCCATGTCGCCAATCGCAATCAGCTTCTGACCTTCCCCAAGGGTGCCGACTTTCGTTGCTGGAATGGAGTATTCTTCATAGTCCTTATGCTCTGTCCTTACGCTTCCTACCGGAAGGGCATACTTTCGTCCTCCAGCCGCAAGGGTGTTGCCTGCGCTATGGGCCTTGTAGACATGGGGATACTGAGGCCCGTCACGATCGAGCTTGGGCGCAAGGCTAGCATGTTTGTGCTCGTAATCCTGTTGGCGGACCGCTTCTTCTCGCTCCTGCCGAGTTTGCAATCGTGGCTGGACGCCGTTCGTGTGCTGTGCCGGTGGGTCCCAGGATGCAAGAAGCTCTTTGCGGTGTGAGATGAGTTCAATGACAAAATCAAGATCATCAAATCCGATGATGTCCGCCAGAGACACTTGTAAGTCGTCATCTGTGGAACAAATATCAGAAACACCAACCTCTTTACCAACATTCATACACCAAACGTACTGTTACTGTCTGACGCCAACAGTGATATGATCTGTTGCTGGACCTCGTCGGCATTCAGCCCTGTTCTTCCCCTTGCAAATGCAATACATTTCTCCGTCAGCCATCCCTGACCATGGCTTGCTCCATCAGCACCGATTTGCGGTACTGAATCCTCCTCTCCATCTATGTAGTCGCTGCTGTAAATCTCCCCCTCTTCGTCACTGATGAGATCCCAGATATCGTCACTTGCACTACCACCTGTGAACTCATCATCATCAACAAGAAGGTCTTGACCGTATGGTCGAACGTCTCCATTCTGCTGATCGAGCTTGAGATCAGCGATGGCTTCGCGCATAGCTCGGAGCTGGGTGAGCCATTGTGCTTCGGCTGATTCTAGAGATGGTGACATGACGGCGAAGTGAGAGATTTAATCGGAGAAACTCCAATAAATAGCTGAACTGCTACAACGAAACACCAAGGCGATGAGTAAAGCGTTGCAGTCTGGTTGATGGCCAAATGCGTGGGAAACACGCTAAGTCGATAGTCTCATGAGGCTGAACCTTATTGACCGATAAGCGATAACAAAGACCATGGGTGCAGGCGCCGCACTCCTGACGTTGCAGATCCGTACTCCCTGACGTAAATACAACTCATTCTTGGACTCCAGCACACATCCCTACATTACCGACCAGATATATCTGACTTCCTCACACCATGAAGATCTACTACATCGGCGTGCGTCTGCGCCGAGCCCCGAATCCAGACGACCACATCCACTAACGCTGACCGACAGATCCTCAAGAACGAGGAGAAGCCCGCGCACGAGCTCTGCGTCGAGAAGGACCTGAGCAGCTACTCAAGGTTCACGCGAGACAGGTATGCCTCCCCACACGCGCGCGCGACAAGAAGACCCAACTAAACCAGAGACCCACGCCACCAGCTACGGCGAGTTCATGACCCTCTTCAGCAAAACCGTCGCCGAGCGTACCAAGCCAGGCCAACGACAAGACATCGAAGAGAAATGTACGCCCCCCTCCCTCCTTCCCCCCCCACCCTCCACCCACAAGCAACCAAACCCACCTCTCACACCCCCCCTCCCCCTACAGCATACACCTTCCACGCCTACGGCCGCACCGAAGGCGTCGCCGGCATCATCATCAGCGACCAAGACTACCCAGCGCTCGTCGCGCACCAGCTCCTCTCCAAAATCGTCGACGAGTTCCTAGCCCGCTACCCGCGCACCGCCTTCGCGGCCGCCGCTCCGCCGGCGCTGCCGTTTCCGCCGCTCAAGGAGTACATCGTCAAGTACCAGGACCCGCAGCAGGCGGACAGCATCATGAAGATCCAGAAGGAGCTGGACGAGACCAAGATCGTGCTGCATAAGACCATCGAGAGCGTGCTGGAGAGGGGGGAGAAGATCGATAGTCTGGTGGCGAAGAGTGATGGGTTGAGTGCGCAGAGTAAGATGTTTTATACGCAGGTATGTGGGTCCCGACGGTGGGGTTTGTTGGGGAGAGAGAGGGAGGTGGGTGTGCTGATGTGGTGGATTACTGTAGGCGAAGAAGCAGAATTCGTGTTGCGTGCTGATGTGAGGTTTCGTTGCGATCTGGCATTTAGCGGGTTGAGGGCTGTTTCGGTGGGCCCTGGTTTGGACTGCCGTTTTGTAGGCGTAGAGATTTTGTATGCCGATATTAATCCGCAGGCTTCGAGAACGAGTCTCTTTGTCAGAAGCTTGAGTCGTGATTGGCGGTATAAATAGATATTATCATGCCTAGTGCTGGTTGGCATGCTACACTGGCAAGTCAGATCACCATCATCACGGAGAGCCCTCAAAAGTGGTCAAAAGACGGGTTGCCTCACGACTGCCCGAAGTCTTGCTACCTCAGTATGAAGCACCCTATATACCCGCATACGCCCGCACCGGCCTCAGCAACTAGATAAACCGCCAACATGCGAAAGGGGTATACGTTCCAAAACCAAAACAACGTTCCAAGCAGTACTTTGTACGCAGACAGCAGGCCTCTTCAAGCAGCACCCTCACCAGGCGGCGGCAGATTGATATCGAAATCCTCCCCCACCTCCGCCACGCGTCCCAAGATACAATTCATCCTATACAAAACCTCCCCTGTCGGTTGCACCTCCCGATGCTGCTGCAAGTGATTCATCAAACTCTCCACCCCGCCAAATATGGGCGTGCCCTTCCCCATCGCGCAGCAGAAGATACAGCCGAAAGTCGAGGCGCGCGGGTCGGAAAGGATGTCTTTGAGGAAGACGTGCGATTTGAACAGGAACAACCACCGCCACTGGATGCCGGATGCGTTGTGGACTTGGGTGTCGTACGTCTTGCGCTTCGTGCCTGGCTCGACGGCCATGCGGCCTTCGAACATGCATTTCTGGCAGCGCCAGAACAGCGTGGCGCTGTACATGCCGCCTGGGCGCGATCTTTCGCAGATGGCTTTCTTGATGCCGGATTGCAGTTTCCATGCGCCCTGTGATGCGTCAGTAGTGGCACGGTCAATGTTTGGTGACGAATTAGACTGTAGGGACGTGCCTTGCAGAAACCAGCGAAGTTGTTTTCCTCGCAGGGCAGCAACAGCTTCGGTGTTGGGATTGCCGTGGCGACCTCGAGCGTGCTGGTCGGGACCCGCCGTCGGCTGGTTGACGCACGCAAATCTTGGAGCTGGGCCCCGGTGATGGAGTCCTCCGGACTTCCCCAGGTCTTCTGCCACAGGTCGTTGGGGTCGAAGATCGAACTACTTGCGTCGCTAGACTTCGCAGACGATATTGATTGCCTAACGTTATCCGTGCTGTTGCCAGTTTCGACTTCTTTGAGGAGCCAATCCGACTTCTCGGCAGAGATAGCGGGTAAGAGATATCGAGGAACTAGCGACTCTTGTGATGCATGAGGAACCGCAGTGTCGCTCAGCGGCTTTCGGAACAGATTGTAGATAGCCGGCCGGGACGCCTTTTCGCTGGACCATCTCCCAGAGTCTGGTCGGACTGGTTTAGGATTTGCAGAAGGCGGAGTCACAGCTGGAGGTGCTATGGGCATGTCAGGGTGCGAGTTTCCAATCAATAGTGTGGCTGGCAACACTGTGGCAGACATCCGATGGATAGGAGCTGCAGTTGCAAGACGCTGATAGAGCTGCCCGAGGGCAACGACCGAGTTGACCCGACTCTTTTCCGAAGCATATTCCAAGGTTGTAAAGTCCACCATCGTCTCCTGGCCCCAGGCGAGCTGGAGGTTCTGCAGTAACGTCATCTGCAACGTAATAACGATGTCTTTCAGCGCATCCGTTGCGATTCCTGTAGTGCATACAGTAATCAGTCGAGTCGTATCATGCCTGGCCATCCATGTGGACTCACTGTCGCCCACTGCAAACACTTGCCCAAAACGCCTAAAATCCCGATCGTACTCTCCTTGCACGACGGGAGGACCTCGAGCGAGAGAGTCTTCCAGGCTCTCTGTCTGTGCATTGCGTCGAGCTTTCCTGATCTTCCGCTTCTCTTTGATTAGCTCCAACAGCTCCGTCCCGCCCTATAAATGGATCAGCTGGGCAGGATGTAATTGGGTCCATGAAGATAACCAACATGGAACGCTGACACGATCGCACCGACACATGACAGAACGGCGAGCACTTCCGCGCCGGACATTGCTGGCTAGAGGACGTTGCTCCGTGCGGTCAGGTCAGTGATCAGCAACAAGTTCGGAGTAGACAGTAGGGTTGGATTCAGCTTGCAGCGCAGATCTTTACTGATCACTGTAAACAATACTGGAGCTGTGGCAGCGTGCGAGATTATTATTGCAAGTGATACTGCGGAGCCTAGTAGCCTCACTCTGGAGACACAGCCCTGAGTGGGGGCCTATCACAGCTTGCCAAGCAAGCCACTCGGGGGGCACTTTCACCTGCACCAACACCGTCATCCGGACTGCACATTGCAAGCTACCCTGAGTAAAGAGGCGCTGTCTCGATTGCCCTCTGAAGGTGACTAGGATCTGCTCTCGACGATTCATAAGCTCAATCAGGTCCTGCTTCAGCTCAGGTACTGGGACTGAGTAACCATGGGTGACTAATCAGCTTTCTCCAGCCCTCCGTTCCCAAAAAGGAATTCTGTTTATGACGGTTGATCCCACTGCCTGCACCCACGCCTTCAGTCACAGACAGTGCGGTGGATCGCAACGAGCGAAATGTCACTTAGACACCGATAGCTACCCAACCCGAAAATTTCCCGTACCAATCGATTGAAAAATACCTCCTGCCGCTGCCCCACATTTTTGCCCTTGAGGCTTCTCCTTTGCCCCAGCTTCTGCCCTTGTATAGCAGTCCATGGGTCCATCCGAGGGCGTAAAGAATTAAAGTCAGGATCCTATCCAATACCACCGCAAGTATGCACTTCGTGACTAAAACCCTTAGGACGCCTCCAAATATATGTCAGGAAGGCTTCCGCTGCCAATACCCTTAAAGAGAACAGAAGATTCCATGCTGCCATGTGCTCTGTTGGCACTGACGGGATAGGAATTGGTGTGAGAGTGGAGATCTTATAGTTAGGGCTAGCTTAGCTTTACCCATATGCGGTTAATGCCCGCTGTGTCCTGAGCCTGAAACTGAACCTGAACCTGCCGGTAAACCTCCCACGTTCAGAGGAAAGGTGAACCTTTGCTGACCTGTCATACACACCTTTCCCCCCCGTACCTTTACCTGAGCCACTGCGGATGCCCCACCTAGGTAGTTGATTGACTTTACACCTTCGGCCTCCACAACCACTACATCTAGAATACTGAGAGTGTTCTGTTCTTTGAGTCTACGATGGAGTAGTCTATCTAGCGGACAGTGTCCAGGTCCGGACACTTGGGGAGGTGGTCAAGTAGATGTCAAGATGTCAAGACTGTTATTGGCACAACTACCAAAAGCTGCAACTGGAGCGACAGCGTATCCTACAAAAACTTTCCCGAGAGTCTCGAAACCCAATCACTCCTTGAACGCCCTTTGTCACATTCACTCCCACGAGTCATAGCTTTTGCCTCCCTGCCGTCATCACCGAGCATCTCATCCAGAGTGCTACACAGCTTTCGGATCTCCGCCGCCGGATCGGTGCCTTTGCTCGATGATGCCTTATCCTTCGACTTCTCGATCGATTCGATGGCGAACAACATTGTCATCAATGTACCCATACCCTTGTCACCACAAGCCGCACAACCGGTGCCAGTCGGCTCGTCGCTAGACATCAGCTGCAATGCCCTGCTCGTCGCGTCCCGTAACGGGCGCGCCAATGCTGGGCTGCAAATCAGAAGTCGTCGCAACATGCCGATCCGGAAAATCGGTCGTGACGTCAAGCGGTCCGAGGGGGTTGGGTCCATCAAGGGTGTGATCGGCGTCGAGATCAACCAAGTTAGCAAAGGAAAAAGACCCGTCATCGAGAGGTCCTCCGGCGAAAGTGTCAGAGGGCGGCCGGTCTTCAAAGAGACGAAGATCTGGCTGAGGGGTGTAAGAACCATCGAAGAGGCCGTTGAAAGCATTGTCGCTAAGAGGAGAGGCGCCATCGAAGTGAGGAGGAAATGAAAAACCAAGCGGCGTTGAAGGTTGTCCGCGATCGTCGAAGGAATCCCCGACGGCGAAGAAGCTCCCAGCTGACACTGCAGGTCACACAACATCTCAGCAGGATGTTGTGTCAGGCTGGGAGCCGACGCCATTGTGGACTCCAAGTTGTCGATAGACGACGCGGACGAGAAAGAGGTATGACGTGGGTCAAGAGTATATTGTGGATGTGGGAGCGCGAAGCTGGATTCTTGTAATTCATACTTCAAATTAGGTATGGAATCATGAGAGCCGTCCAGTAGATCTCCAGACAGAGTAGGCGATGCCGTGACTGATATCGAGCGTGGTGAAGAGTTGGCGGGTGTGGGAGCACTACGGAAGACAGCCATTTGAGCTGCCAGCCGCCTGACCTGTTCGGCCAGCTTGTTCTTTTCGGCTTCCACTTGTTCAAGCCGCTGCAGGAGGAATTGGTTCTGCTGCTCGATACCCATCTTCTGGCCTTCAAGCTTTTCGACCTCTTGACGCTTGCGCTCACGAGAGGATTGAGCGGCGGCTCGATTTCGGAGCACTCGCTCGATGCGACGTTGCTCCTTCTCATCTTCCGTCTTTGCCCGTTTTCTGAACCAACATTAGCTTTATCATGGCAGACGGTGAAGATCTACGGCACTCATACCGAGGTGGGAGATTGGTCTTGGGCGTTGGTAGTTCCTGACCCCAAGATTTTCGTTTCCTCGTAGGTTTATTCTCGGGTTCAGGTGTGTGCATTGGCGTCATGAAGTTCTCTTGAGGGGTCGCCATGGCCTGTGGTGTGAGCGACATTTCTCTTGGTGAGACAGTAGCCTCGGGGACGTAGAATGAGGCTGGTGTCGAACAGTCCGCCAAATCCGGTGAGAATTTTAAAGACATAATAGCAGCTCTTTAACGAAGGAGACGTGAAGGTCCAGTTATCATATGAGTTGTGGTTGTGTGTGGTTGTGAGAGAAGAAAATCGATTGTTTGACGGAGGTTGGCAGTGAGACAGTCGAGCAGCAAAGGCCAGGTGGACTCATCGTGATAAAGGCCACATGTCCTCAGTGAAGAGAGTATAAAGGTGTGAGGGATACGTTCGTAGGTTTGGTAAGGTAGGCAGCAGTCTTTAACGTGACTTCGTGGGCTTGCTGGCCCGTCTGGTCGGGGTTAAGCAGGAATCAAGAGTCCGAATGCTCGAGGACAGCGGTCCTTTTATGTCTCCTGTCACTCGCCAAAGGATCGACGCTAAGATGTAAGACGCTAAGCTGATGCGGAACTCCGCCCCTCCGCCCCCAAAATTACCTAATTTAGTCACGATCATCACCTCAGATTGGAGCGGATTGTTTCACGAAGAGGAATCTGGATCTGTTGGTTTCGCAATCCTGCGAGATGTGCCGTCTCTCTTTTCGAGGCTTTTCTGTTTCCGCTTGTTGCAGATCTATTCAATGTTTGAAGAGGTACCCAACGGCCCCAGATTCGAAGCCAAAGGGGTATGCGAGCAACATCCCTTACGTTAGTCTTCTCCCTGTCAACATCTCGTCCTTCGCAGGAGTTGGTCTTTGTTGTGCAACATTTCTCTTTTGGGCATTGCGGCGCCCCATGGCGCAGTCAGCATGCATGGACCGGCTCCAACATTTGCACCTATTCAGAGCCACAGACAAAGCCATACACTGTCCACCGTGCCGTTAGTGCCGTCGCACTTCAATAATAACGTAATATGGACCAGCTGTGTGTTCCTGAATCCATTAATTGGTGCTGCTATCCATCATTTACAATCTATGCCGTTGGCTGTGCCACCACTACCAGCATGAAACACATGGACGATTAAGTTTTAGGATAAATCAGGTACGGCTTCTACGAATGTTAGAAGATCCCCCTTTTTCAGAATGTAGGAGCCACACGTTACCGTTTTAGCAGAGTTCGTCTCCACAGTTGGATAACTCACCTTATGTTCACATCAGATGTCCTGCTGAGTCCAACAAGTGCGTGACACAGATAGTCCTACCTTATTCTTCGCAACCTGTCACTTATCCATACGGATGTCCACTCGTCAGCATTAAATAATTATTGCCTCTTCTTCTATGGCTCATTAAAGTTCTGTCATCATTGTATCATCTCCTCCATCGCCCCCACCTTCCTCGATGACAACGCCTCTACCCCTTCCTTCCAACAACTCCCTCCGTACTTCAGGTCCGATGTCCTTATGCCCCTTCGCCCGTAAGAGGTCCAACAACGCCTCTCGTTGGTCCTCGGTGATGTCATTACGGTACCGCTGTGAGAAAGCAAGGAGACTCTGGTGCCACAACACGGGCAATTTGAAGTCCTTGCCGCCCTGTCCGACTACCCCTGACATGGCATCTGCGCCGTTCGCGGGATCACTGGCACGGAATCGGAGGAAATGAAACACGAGCGCGTCGATGACTTTGTATGGGAGCGCGTACTTCTTCTCCAGCAGGACTCTGATGAATATATTGGTCGCCCCACCGCCTTCGGTCGAGACGGACGTCTGCTCGGCAGCGATGTCACATAATCGTAACAGTGCTGCAGCCGAATGTAGGACTGGTACAGCTACTCTTACGAGAACGCTGGAAATGATATGTGCCTCCCTGAGCGTGCAGGTACCACTCCCTACCAGTGGGAACAGGAAACCCTTGAAGAAGGCTGCAGGTTTGTAGAGCGACTTCTTCAAAGCGTTGTACAGATGTACGTTTAGCTTTTTGGTCTCGTGGATGTCCTCACGGACGGGATCGAGTATGACGGTTTCGAGGAATCGTTGGGTAATGTGAGGCTTGGAAGACACGAAGATTCTGGTTGCTTCGTAACATGCGTTGGGTGTCCATGCCTCCGGTCGTGTTATAGCCAAAAGATCTTCCCATTGGGGTAGAGTGGGGATGATTTTGAACGGCTTGGGAAGCTTGCCGGATTTATATCGTGATAATAATAGACCTATTCTGCAGACCGACCATGAGCCCGAGTGCTAATGAATGGGTGTTCAAAGGTACCTACTTTGAGTAAACCTCCACGACCTTCGCCGGAAGCTCAATGGCATCTTCTGGTTCTCCTGTACCCTGTACTGGTCGTTGACCGGTCTGTGTGGCCTCATATGCTGCAATCTTCTCAAGAATCAGATCAGCTAGATTCGTCCCTTGGGACTCGCCAGTATCGATGCCCGGAAGCTGTTGTGTCAAAAGATCTCCTTTGGCAGGTAAATATCTGTTGAACATATCGAGATCATTTGGATCCAATTCCTAGTAAGGTTATTACTCTGCCCTAAAATGAAAACACAAAGCATTGTACGCACAACCTCTTCAACGAGCTCGTCCACTTCATCTCCCCACGTATCGTCATCTTCCTGGTCCTGTCCTTCATCTTCTATATCTAAGTCACCTCCATGTCGCGATTCGAATTGAAATGCGGTGTTAGGCGCTTGTACACTATGTTCCCCCTTTGCTTCCTCAGCTAGGGCTTGGCCAATTTCCAATATTCGACGCGACGATTTCGCATCAACGTAATTGTCGGCTTGATACCCATCGGCCGTCGCTTTCCGCTTCTTTGACTTTGTCCGTAGCGGTTCTGAGGCCACTAAGTCATCTGAAAGAGGGTTATGCCGTCGTGCTTGTCGGAGAGCTGGCGAAGTTGGTGTGGTAGCTTTAGGCATTGCGTACACGAGATCGCAGGCGGAGTATGCCTCGGTATTTAGCGACAACAACTTCACGCATCCGTGGATCTACAGGTGCCACGCTTCTGTTCTTTTGGGTCTTTTTATAACTTATCGTCTGCGAAGATACATTGGGTGACATCAAATCTGGAGCTAACATATTATGGCGGGCCCACCTCGGAAGAACTCTGGGCCCGAGCGGATTAATTCGGACCGTCACATCTCGAAGCTCAGGCCGAGCGGGCCCAATTGTCGAAGATTGGCAGAACAACAACAAGAATATGAGATGGCGGACCAATCAGTACCTACTATGGCTTCTACAGCCTCTGCACCCTCAGTCATACCCTTGAAGCGTACACTTGACGAAGATCTTCACGCCCCGACCATCTCGTCCCCATTGAACCCAGATGTCGGGACCTCACGCTCACGGAAAGCTCCCGCCCCCCGCGAGCAGCGCGAGAAGAAGGAGTCATTGAAGAAGCGCGAATCGAAGGCTACATCTGCGGTGGTCGATGTCAGAGGAGGGACGCCAGAGGTGGCCAGTAATCGTCGCAAACCGAAGGCTATTTCAGAGGCTACTGTCCTATCTCCCACACGTTACAAGCTTCCTCCGCCTAAGCCTATGGACTTTGAAGCTCCGAAAGCTCCAATCCTCGTACCTCATCACAGTATCGGGGAGACACAGATCTACGAGACATCTGAACAGTGAGTGGATGCTTAATACCGGACCTGACAGAGTGCAAGACTAATCAGGGGGCAGTGTCTACAATCGCAAAGGCTTTCGCTATACCCACTGCATAGCTGACCCAGGATTTCCTTCCTCTCTATATCATCGACAATCCGAAACTGAGCCGTATGGACCGAGAATTAGTTTTGAAGACTCTTCATCTCTTATGTTATTTGATGAGTTGGGGAAGATTACTACAACTGAGAAAGGCTACCGTATGGCAAGAGCGAATGTGGGCGTCAGAGAAGGTAATTGGTATTGGGAATGCAAGATCATCAGTGGTGTAAAGCCAAAATTACCGAATGGCGAGCAGCCAGAACCAGAGGGCCATGTACGATTAGGTTGGGCGCGCCGCGAAGCTAGCTTGGACGGTCCTGTTGGCTTTGACGCTTACGGCTATGGATTGCGGGATATCGCGGGCCAGAAGGTACACATGTCGAGACCGAAAGATTTCTCCCCACCCGGAGAAGATATCAAAGAAGGCGATGTCATCGGGCTCGAGATCAACCTCCCGTCCCTCTCACTGCATCGCAAGGTTGTGGAAGGCCACTACAACAAGGCCGTGGACGTAGCAGACGACCTGGAGGCTACCGGAGCTGAAGCACCGGACATCATCCGTGACCGAGTTCCCATCCGCTACAAGGCACACCTCTACTTCGAACAGTTCGAATATCACTCCACTAAAGAGTTGGAGGACCTCATGAACCCATCCCCTGTGGTGTCGACCACCAGCAATATGTCCACGGAACTGCCACATCCCAATCACCCCATCGTCTCCATGAGGACTTTACCCTTTTCGTGCATCAAAGTCTACAAGAACGGAGAGTACGTGGGCACTCCCTTCACGGACCTCTTAGCGTTCCTGCCGCCTGCCTCGAAACCTTTGCCCCAAGTCGGCGCTCGCGACGGTCTTGATGACGGCATGCTAGGATATTTTCCAGCAATCAGCGTCTTCCGTGGTGGTGCCGCGGAGGTCAACTTCGGGCCGGATTTCTGGTATCCACCACCCTCAATGACTGGGGACGGTGACGTGAACATGGCCGACGACGCTACCTCTGTCGATCATGGGGCGAAGATCAAGGAACTCCAACCTGTTGGGAAGCGGTATAACGAGCAAATCGCGGAGGACATTGTCTACGATATCCTAGACGAGGTCGACTTCTGGATGCAAGATGGCGGCGCGTCGGCAGAGACAAAGCCCGACTCTACCGATATTGCTGCGGCAGTGCCTGGCGCTGTTGGCACAGAGATTTCTAAGGCCGAGACCGCAGCTCTTGGCGGAAATCACGTAGCCGGCGAGATTAAGGAAATCGTGCAGGAGGACGAATAAGCAACTGTCTCTTCAGCCTGGCGTATGGAGCGGGAGGTGGGTGTTTTATGATAAGGCGCTTTGAGATACCCCAGTCAATTTCAGGCTTTGTTTCGTTTTTCTTCGATCCACCGCAGCTGTGAGATGATTGAGGTTTCCTAGACCTTGTTTACATATCAACGTGGTCAACTGTGAGACGTCGCTCAAGCTCTGATTATATCCCAGACCAACAGAGCTCTTTCCACAGATAAGTGTAGCATTGAAATTGTATCAGCATAAGGCTTGCTCAGCTGATCCAGTATCCTGGAAGCTGATGACAGCCAATAGATACAGACCTGTTTCTGCGTGACACCTTGCACAAGGGATGGAGACATCAAATTCATCTTAATTCGGGATGGAAACTCGTAGAGAACTCAACATCAAACCAGGCCTGTATATATACAATATTTTACGCTTGTACGAGGCCAGGGCTGGTGAAACCGGCTGAGATGGCTGCCAGTAGCTAAATAAGCAAAACAATGCCGCTGTATCAAAGTGAGAGGTTAAGAACAGCCTGCAACGACAAGTAGGGCATTTATCAGAGGCAAAATATTGATGAACCCACTCATTACGTTCGGAGTGAACTCATACAAAAAAAATGCAAAAGATTTATCTCTCTCGGAAAGGCTCGAACTTTCAACCTCCCGGTTTGCTTGGGATAACAGCCGGACGCGCTAGCCAATTGCGCCACGAGAGATGCGTTGATGAAGTACGGTCGGTAATTTACTTTATACCGTCTTCTCACCTTCTGCCTTCGAATTTCAAACTCTTGTCATTAGATTGGCTACTAGGTGCGATGACACTTCAGATGATCTCCTATCGTACTCGATGCTAGAATGTCATGGCAGTAGTATCGAACCGTTTCTTGCAACTTCTGTGTCCATTGCCACTAGGCATCTGCAAACCCTCTCATCGGAGTTGCAGATGCAGAACGCCTAAACCATACCACGACGCCTAATCCCTTCGCCCTAACTAACACCTAATCCCAAGCCCATCCTACCAACGTAACCCTGAAAATCCTACGGCGCCTGATTGTACTTGTCCGTCGCCGACCGGAACAGCTCCTGCTGCTGCTTCAGCAACTCCTCCTCGGACAACCCGCTCTGCTCCAGCTTGCTCTGTTTCTTCTCCCGCGTCTGTCCGCACCAAGCAAATCAGTGTTCGATCTTCTCACATACCGGGACTTTCTTCCACGCGCCTTCAACTGCTCCTTGTGCTCACTCGCCACATCCAGTACTTCTTGCACGTATTCCCCGAACCCGAGCTCCTTCAACGCCTTTTCCACGTGGTCGCACGCTATGGTTTTCTTCGCTTCCTTCTCGGCGATGTCGTTGGCTTCGGAAGATATGAGTGTGATGAACTCGACGCAGCATTCGATCAGGAGATCCCGGGCGTCTTTGGCGAATGTGAGGCCGGTGCTGGAGGGGAGGATCTCGGTTATGATCTTCTGGACTGTTGCTGTATTTGATCAAGCCCTAAGTCAGCATGATGCTACACAGATGTATATGAGCATGCACTGGATCCTTGTTGTGGTTGGCGATAGAATGATCCGAACGAGTCCTTGACGGTATCATAATGAGGTCGTCTTCTTCTGAAGATTTCCCATCGCTCTTCGAGCTCAGGGCACTCTTTCTAGGCCAAGGCTTCCGGCTCATCTTTTCGGAGGGCGGGCACTAAAACGTTGCCAGTGTGTCTCTGAGATTTCGCCGTTCCAGAGGGTACGTCAGACGATCGGTATGCTTGAATCAAAAAGCCCACACGGTAGCAACCACTTCAGGAGCCTGGACATATGCTGCCTTAGAGAGCACAATCTCAGACACGGACACCATGGCCGCAATCGAAGCCCCAGCTTTGCTCCTTCACCTCGTCCACATGTTCAGAAACGTATCTGTGTCCAGCTCGGCAAGTCGGAAGAGAAATCTCGCGCTCTGTAGTCCGCTCCATACTCGACGACCAACGTACCTTTAGGAAGGGACAAATCATCATTACCTTCAAGCACCGTCAGCAAGTTGGAACACCCCTCAAAGCCTCAGAGGGACTGTCGTAAGGCTCTCTTACCGCCAAACTCCCGGTCTGACATGCTGAATTATGTTAAAAAAATTGAGACGGACATTAATGGTCATAGATGCAGTTGTGCGGTGTTGGTTATAGACTGGCAGTACTTCACCGTACAAGGTGGGATGCTTCCTCGACGGGACTTGCCGGGCGGTGAAGGCCTAGCTCGATACTGTGGTTGAAATAATTTCGCGAACGCAGAAACAAACACTTCTACGAATACACCAGCATAGAAACACCAAAATACAAGCAATGGGACTGCCAGCTCTCGCTGAGAAAAGAAACATTCTTTGTTAACTGCAGCTATACCAAGGAATTGCTGAGGGACATTGACAGGTTAGGCTCCATCAATTTCATGCGCTATTTCTTCACTTGGAACTCCTATTATGATGAACTTCGTGTCGCCCCTATCAGACTATGAGCTTCTGCTCTTCTGGTGACGTACCTGTCCTAGCCAAACGGACTCTCTGATTTCCAGTCTCACCTCTCTTTTCAAATCGACGGCATCCTCGTTGCTGAATAAGCCGCTGACTGCTTGAAAGACTATGTTACAGGGACTTCAACAGCTTGATTTACGTATAGCTTCAGTAAGTTTTCTCCCTCTCGTTCGAACGATCTTGGGTCCCTTCCGTTATCATGATGAACAAACACAAAGTACTATCAAATGCGGATCTACAATGACGAGCAACTTGGTTCGATTACCTGACAATTCAACATTCTCTCGTACCCTCTGAATGGCCCTGAGCTAGTTGGTGTTAGAAGCTTACACGGTCGTCGTTTATAGGCCTCATCCAAGCATCTATCATAGTATATATACAGATCATGAGTGTAGGTCGCCCTTTGCATACTTCTTCCCTGTTACACTACCTCCTCGCATGGCTTGTGATGTAAAAAAAACATTTCATGCTAATACTGAAGGCGTCGTTGACGTCGGCTGTGGAAATCATTCGAGACTTTTCATCTTTCAACTGAAGCCCTTTCATTCACCATCATATGTTGTCTTATAGATCAGAAGTGGTAGCTGACAGCCACTAGAAATCTATAGAATGCAATCCCACTCGCATAGAATGGGCCGACCAAGTGCTTCACTTGTCCTGAAACGCGGCCAATTGGTCATTATCGTTCCATCTATACCCACGTTAGCAGACATTCCATGCAGCATTGCCTCGACGCCAAGGACGTACGTGATAAACCTCCCACTAATCTCCTTGGGCGCATCCAGCACCAGCCTCGCCATCACATTCCCCGGTTGTTCCGGCTTCAATAGCTTTCCGTCCACATGCAAAGTGAAGAAACGATCTGCATCCCCCTTCTCCATTGCCTTATGATGGACTTCGCGCAGCTGCCTCTGCATTTCCGTATCCACCACACCCGGCCGAATAGACACCGTCGTAACATCCGGCTCTTCAACCGACAGGGTGAGAGCGAGGTGATTAAGCGCCGCCTTTGACGACCCATACGCACCCCACGTACTATACGCCGCCGTCGCCGCGCCCGACGAAGTCAACACTATGCGCCCCTTGGTCTCTCGTAGCTTCGGAAGCGCACTTTTGACCTGCCAGCCGTCAATTTCACACCTCTCATCAAGTTGACCACCCACCCAACAGGAACCACGTACGATAGCAACCGCACTAAAGAAATTGACATCGAAATTCTTCCTCCATTCCTCCGCGTCACTATCGCCAACTCTCGTCACCGGCTCCAAGATCCCGTGATTCACAACCAGCCCGTCCAATTGTCCGTACTCCTTGATCGCCAGATCCACGGCTTTCTGGCCCAAAGAGAAATCAGCCAGATCGCCAGCGACGAACCGAACTTGTTTGGGGTACTGCGACTGTAGGGCTTCGAGAGGTGCTTTGCTTCGCGCGACGGCAACCACGTGGTGCGATTCTGGCAAGCGGAGGAGGTAGTGCGCGATTGCGAGGCCAATGCCTGGGCGAACGTGTCAGGTCAGTATCTGTAGTTTGATGTGGGACATTTCGCAGCAGGGACAGACCTCGTGACGCTCCTGTTACGATGATTGTTTTGGGCGCCATTGTTTGTGGAGCTGCTGGGGCTGGATGTGGTTGGTGGGGCACACTGTGGGAGGGGGGGGACGGTCAAGAGAAAGTTTCGTCCTTGAAAGAGAAGGACTCTTCGGGGTTTGAGGATGAGCCTGTTGATATACTCATTGCCGGAGTGAAATTGATCCATCTTAGCTCGAAGGAAACCGGCGCAGTTCTTCCTGATCCTCTGCAACCCACCTGCCTACCTGGTAGGTATACTTTACCCAAGGTAAGGTAATTTGTACTGTACCTAAAAGAAACTTCAGTAAGCTTGCCCCACCACAAAGACCCCGCAGACCTGATCGAGTGTCCCCAATCTTAGGGACTCATAGGGCGTCATGCTTCTAATTCTCTCGTCGCTGAAGCTAGATCGGCCTCCTCGTCGCTTCCGACGTCTTTATTCTACATAGGATCGGAGTCCTGCGGAGCCCTTTCTCACCGAACGAACATGTCAACAGTAATCATCGGCACCGGCATCATCGGCGCCTCAACAGCCTACTACCTCTCCCAACCCCCCTCCCAAACCCCGCCCACATCAATCCACCTCATCGAATCTTCCCCACGCCTCTTCGCCTCCGCCTCCGGCTACGGCGCCGGCTTCCTCGCGCGCGACTGGTACGGCCCCGACGTCTCCTCCCTCGGCGCCCTCAGCTTCGATCTGCACGCACAGCTCGCAGCCGAACACGGCGGGCGCGAAAAGTGGGGCTGGAGTCGCAGCACCGGCACCAGCCTGACGCACAGCGGCGATGCGGGCGGCGGGAAGCGCGGCGACGACTGGCTGCGGCAAGGCACGTCGAGGGCGGAGGCCGCCGCGGCGGGCGAGCACGAGTGCGAAGGCGGCGAGGGCCCGGCCTGGCTGACGGCGCAGAAGGGTGGGAAAGTCGAGGTCATCAGCCAGGGCGACAGTACCGCGCAGGTGTGCGTCCCCACCACCCCACCACCACCACCTGCCCTGCACCATCCCGCTAACCCCCTCCGTGCCCCGCGCCCAGTGACCCCCTCCGCCTCTCCCACTTCCTCCTAACCGCCAGCCGCGCCCGCGGCGTGCACCTGCACCACCCCGCGCGCATCCTCTCCGTCTCCGCCGACTTGCGCGGCGAGCTCTCGAGCGTCCGCATCCTCTCCGTCCCTACAGGCACGGAGACCGACCTCCCCTGCACCCGCCTCATCCTCACCGCCGGCGCCTGGACGCCCTCGGTCTTCGCCGCCCTCTTCCCCGCCTCCCCGCTCTCCATCCCCGTCACCCCGCTCGCCGGCCACTCGCTCGTCGTGCGTTCCCCGCGCTGGCACGCCACCGCCCACCGCGACAGCGACTGCCACGCCGTCTTCACCACCGACCCCGCCGGCTTCTCGCCCGAGATCTTCTCCCGCGTTGGTGGCGAGATCTACGTCGCTGGCTTGAATAGCGATGCCATCCCGCTGCCTGCGCGAGCGACGGACGCGCAAGTCGACGATGCGGCTATCGCGCAGTTGAGGGCTGTCGCGGCGAAGTTGCTGGGCTTGCCTGGGCGGGAAGAGGAGTTGGAGGTTGTAAGGCAGGGGTTGTGTTTTCGCCCGGTGACGCCGATGGGGCGGCCGATCGTCGCGCGCGTGGACGACGCCCTGTTTGGGGGTGGGATGGCGACGAGGGGTGGGGGTGAGGGTGGGGTGTTTTTGAGTGCGGGACATGGGCCGTGGGGGATTAGTTTGAGTTTGGGGACGGGGAAGGTGTTGGCCGAGTTGGTGGAGGGGAAGGTGACGAGTGCGAGTTTGAGGGGGTTGGGGTTGGGTGGGGAAGGGGCGGGGAAGGGGGGAATGAGTATGGCGGGCCTGTAAGTCGTCGCTATGTTCTTGGTAGGATACATCACGGTTGATGTGTATGGTATATAAGGGAAAGGAAACCTAAGGTATAGATTCCTGTCTATCGTTGTGTTGGCTCCGGTAGAAATGTAAATGTACGTTTCCCTTACTCGAGTAGATCTCAGAACAGCACAGTACCACTTCGCTGGTATCATAAGATATGTATCTGACCATGGTATGTGCATACTTCATACAAACGCTCCTCGTGCCGACTATGTACATACGCCGTCCTCATCTCATCTCATCGTCCATTAAGCCCACTTCCAGTGTCTTCATCGATACGTTTCCGGGATTATACATTTCATCCTCGCCATGTTCGCGTCAATCAGCTTACTGGCGCCTCCCCTCAGCATAAGCGTTATACCTCCCCAGATCAATACTGCTCATCCTCGGCATCAACTTCATACCCATCTGCTGCCCGCCAGCCGCGACGATCGCCCACTCGGCCACACTGGCGCCAGTCCCGTTGTTGAACGGATTAGCCTGATTCCCCTCAATCGTCAAAGTCGCGTAATAACCGCTGTAGACCGGCGGATTGAGGGTAACGTTCGTGGTGTTCGCCATGTAAGGCGTGATGAGGTTGACTTGGGTGGCGTTGTAGGGGACGCTGATCTGCACGTTCGAGACGGACGCGGCGGCGAGGTCGTTGGGATTGACGGCGGAGGAGTTGTGGAACTGGACGGTGAAGTTGACGGGAGGGTTCTGGGCCCAGTCGAAGTAGAGGTTTGAGATTGGGGCGATGGTGGAGAGGGCGACGGTGATGGATTGGCTGATGTTGGAGCGGGTGGGTTGCCATTTCGTCGAGGCCGCGCCGTCGACGGCCGAGAGGGGGAATTGGCCGGGGAGGTATTCGTCGGCTGAGGTGACTGGTAGGCATTGGGCGATGTTGCCTGGGACGGTCTTGATCAGACCGATTTGACGGTTTCGGAGGATGATGGTGCCATTGGGCTTGAGTTCGTAGGTTTGGTTGTTGTTATTACCAATGATAATCGGGATGTTGGAGTTCGCGAGCGTGCTGTTGGCGCCAACGTGCGGGGTGTCGAGCCGGGTCAGGGTGGTGTGGGTTTGGTTGGACTGTGCTGAGATGGGCCATCCTTGCCAATAGAACGTGCGGAACCTGAGGTATGGGATTTGTGGTGGCATCGACGGGTCAAGATGTAGGAGACCATCTGGAATGAGACGATAACCTAGGTACCCGAAGATTGTGACTTGGTTGGCACCACCATGGCCAGTCAAGAAGGGGTAAGCGGGATGTGTTCCACCGTTGGTGACGAAGTTGTCTGTGAGTTGTTCGGAGAACTGGAACCATGGAGCTCGAGTGTATGGTTGCTCGGAATAGATCTGGTACGTGAAAGAGGAGCAACCTGAAGGTGACGCCTCCTCGGCAACGATGCTGAAGATTGCGTATGTCATCCCTGGACCATTGAGCGACTGTTTACCAGCGTACTGCAAAGAGTCAGTGTTGAACGCATGCCATATCGAGAGTAACATACGTAGTCAAGGTCGTCCAAAGCATCCTGTGCGCTATAATTCTGCATATATGCCAGAGGGAAAGTGTTCAGCACCACATCAGCCTGTTTCACAGCTATACTTCCGTTCATTCCGGTGTATTCGTCAATAATGTTCGCTCCTGCGTCCCGGGAGATGAAGATGTTGGCTGCTTGGTCAGTCCAGGTTGCATTGGCACCGAGGCCGAACATTTGACGCAAGTCGTTTGCCCTCATCAGTGTATCTGCGATCAGGGGCATGGTGTAGCCACCGTTATCGACATTGTTTGCATATTCATCCTGTTCAAGTCGTCAGCTATAATAATGATTTGATAGTCCATTTGCGGCATATACTGACAGGGTCGGTCATATTGGTGAGCGCCCAATAGCTTCCATTCTTGTCAAGGACTTCCGAGTAGAAGGTCGCAATCGAGTTGTAAATGGGGAACAGTGAGTTCTTGAAGAACTGCGTATCCCCGGTTACTACGAGGTAGTTGGTAAACTCTTGCGCAATGTCTCCATTGATATGGTATTCGTAGTCGAAGCATGGCCCGGTGCCTGTACAGTTTCCAGTTCGTCCACTGGTCCAGGAGAAGACAGCGGCATCGGCTGAAAACCGTCCTGTCTGGTTTTTCGAAGACGTGAAGGCTGTCTGTGCGTTTGCCAAAGCTTGCTTGTACCTAACAACCCTGTAATTGGCGATTTGTTTGGCTGCATCAGGGAAGGCCGCGACAAGGCCAGGTTGCATCCAGATCTCAGCATCCCAGAAGATCAGCCCAGCGTAGGATTCAGAGCCCAAGCCGCTAACGGGGATACTGTTTGTATCGATTGGTGCACCTCCGACAGCGTGCACTGCATCCGCGCTGACGGTGTTCTGGAGTAGGTAGTACGGGTTTGCCACGGCGACTATTTGTTGTTCGATAATATTGGGGTCGGAAGGAAGGGTGTCATTCTGCGGAAACGAGTAGTCATCGACTGAATCTTCGCGAAACACAACCGCCCATTCCGCAGCATGAAGGACCAAGGACTGATTATAGCCAGCTTTCATGGCGCTCATGCAAGCACTCCTAGCTGTACCTTTTGCATCCTGGAAAGCATCTGTCGAGGCTCCTCCCACGAATTTAGTCACGGTGGTAGTTTGTCCAGCCTTTAGACTCGCACTAGCTGTCTGCGCAATGGAAGAGTCATTGGCGCCGAGATAAGGAGCGCTCGAGACCATCTTGAGGCTTGAGGCATCTACACCAGCCGAGCCCTGCATGGCTGCGTAGATGTAGGCAGTGACATTGACACCATTGGGCTTGACCGCAGTGTAGATCGCTTGACCATCGGTACCGCTGCCAACGAAATCGGTCCGGACCGCGCTGGTACCATCAATGACGTTCGCAATGGTAACGTTGCAATCGCTCGACGGAGTGATTTGGAGATGCACAACACCTTGGTTGACGTAGTATCTGTGGGCGAACATGGTGTACTCGATCTGGAATGAAAGACTATTCGCATTTGCTGGCGACCATGTGTACTCCCACGTCATGACGCCCCCTTTCATATCCAGCATGGTACTGAAGTTCGAAATGGTGGCGTTATCAACAGTGGCGCTCAGGTATGCTCCATTCGAGAGTACGACAACGAGTCCACTCCAGTGAGGAACACCACTAATCACACTCTCACCACCGTACTGATTTAGCCATTCGAAGTTTGTACCATTGGTGGTTGGCTGTTGATCATAGAATCCGGCAATAGTGGCAAATGTCTGCCTTCGATCGAACAAGGGCCAGCCATTGATGACGTCTCCAGAAACGGCTACATCCAGTTCGAAGAAGGGACCAACCGCAGCGACATTGATTCCAAGGTAACCATTAGCGACAGACATGCGCGATTGGTAGTGGCCCTGATCCAGGACCGTGGTTTCAATCTGCCAGGCATCGTTGTTCCAAGTTACATTTGGAAAGCGAGTGTTGTAGATGGAGCTGGAGGACGACGACTGTCTCTTGACCAGTGCTGGCCTGGCGCTTCTGGCCGATTCGACGACATCTGTGACGTGCTGGCGCAAAGACGTCGCAGCGGACTGCAAGCTCAAGCAACCCAAAACGACCGTGGCAAGACTCAGACATTGATTCTGCCGCTAGTCAGTATTATCTTCAGCCAATGAGGCATCACAAGGTTCATGGAGGGTCAGTACCTGGAAGCGCATTGTGAAGCCGACGCAGGATTCAATGCGCGCAAGGCAGAGAATGAGGTCGAGCAGGAATGGGTTGTTCAGACGGCAGAGAAGGCAAGGGAAGCTCTAAGTACATTCTTCCTCCGTACCTTTATAGCTTAAGGTAACAGCTACGGTACATTCTTATAAGTTACTGTAAGGTTACTGTACGTACAACCGTCCAATTGCGGGGAAGCAACATTGACGAAGGTGGCAGCCACGAATGATGAAGAGAAAGAGAAGCCCTGGCCTACAAAGAGCTCGGCCCTTTCCATCCAATCGGAGTGGTGGTCTGTGCAAGGAGCTCACTAGCGCTGTACCGTGCGCTGCCCTAATCCCATACAAGTTAGTGGCCGGTGAATTCCTTGGTCTCGGGAGAGATAAAATGCCCCGAAAAGGACTGGTTCCTGGATTGAAAAAGCGGGGAGGCAAGGAAGGAACCTGGAAGTTTCCGGCAATACAACAAGAACCGAGAAGTGGGGCTCTGCTCTGGACCTGGATGATGTAACGAGAGCTCTGGGAACGACTTTGTCACATGGCCTCAACGTTAAGTTATTCCCTTACCTTATTTACAGTACCACCAATCTGGCGAAGTACAACTGTGACAGAAGATTAATGCATGTCATAAAAGGTCTTTGGGAAAATGCCAGGATCAGATTGTGGGTCTTGTAGTGCCAAACATAATGCCAATAGAGAAGAGATATATGGGTCAGAAGTCAACCATATCCCGTGACCAAACCCTTTCTAATCACATGTCCAGGCGGAATGAGTTGCTTCATTCTTTATTCTTCATCATGTCCTTCCTCATCTTCGCTTTCATTTGCTGCGACTTGGGCGCGTCTGCGAACGTTGGCGCCGCCTCCACTTCGCCGCTTGCCCTGCAGATATTTCTCCGTCGTCGTGATTGCCTTCTCCCCGACATAGTCCTTCCCTGTCCATTCCGTTCTGCAAAGCGGACATGTATTCGTCTTCTGTACTCTGAAAAAATTCTGTGTACAGATGTCATGCAGTCGACATAAACAAACCTTTTTCGGACAGCGTTGCCCCTGCAGTCAGTTAGTCTTAATGAATACCACACCCTCATCTAGAAAAGGAACAACAAACCACAGTGATAATCTCTTTGCATGCAAAGCAGCTCTTGATCTTCGGCACTGGTTCTTCCTCCTCCTGCTCCTCCTCCTCGTCGCCAACATCATTATAAGTCTCAATCAGCCAGCCCCTCAATTCCATCAGTCCTCTGGGGCTTAAGCTATAGAATCCTTTCCGACTCTTCTCAAACCAGCCTTCCTCGACTAGACCCTTGAGCACTTTCTCCGCTTGAACCATAGTGAGTCCCTGGCCTGTACTGCCCTGCGTCGTGCTACCATTCTGCGTTTCTCGCCGGTTGCCTTCGGATGGGGTTTTGTGCAGCTGTACGGCTTGCGTAGATGTGATGGCCATGATCTCTTGACGTCTAGTGTTATATGTCTCGAACATCGCATCGAGAAGTCGTTTGAGAAAGGCTAGCTCATCCGGAGTGCGAATGGTGGCGAGCTGAGTGATGGGGTCAGAGGTCGTGTTGACGAGGGCATAACTGCGGGTTCGGGAGACTTGATGATAAGTGCTGCGGATTTCGAGGTCGAAGGGAGAGATGGCGGTATTTGCGGCCGAAACATAGGACTGGAAGTCTTCTTCGGTGACATCTCCTGGCAACGTCTCTCTTCCTTCTGTTAGAGCATCAGCAGGTATTATGTTTCCATTCCAGAAATGAAGCGGATCTTGCCATGTGCGGTAAAGATGGCAGCAAGGATAGGTTTCGCTTGTTCGAAGGTCAAGGTGGAGCGCGCCAGAAAGGCTTGGAGAAAGGCGCGATTAGTGTCGTTATACTGTGCTTCTTCCTCCTCATCGTCGGGCATATTGACGATGTATCATATGCAATGTGGTGCGTTCACAGCGCTTTGACACCAATTAGAGTGGTGAGGCGCGGCTAAGTACTGGAGACGCGTCAAGATTAGCCTCAGACTACGATCTACGACCATCTCGGCCTTTGCCTTTTCTACCTTACAATATACGTACGATTTCGATGCAATTGATTTGCTAATGTCAACAGCTCATATTCTAGCCGGAACACATGAGTACGTCCAGTGAACTGAACATTTTACGTGGCCTCACTCAGAGGAACCAAGCATCCTAGCCGGAGGTGACCTGGACTTTGGACTTGTCTGACAGATGACATTCAGACACCCTTCGGAAAAAGAACCTAAAAACAGATCTAACTCACAAAAAGCCACATAGTCTTTGATGTTCTTCGCCTTGTCCTTGGGCTCCGGGTAATACCAAGCGGCGTCTTTCACCTCACTGCCTACAGATCTTAGTGGGGATGCGATCTGTCAGTTTCGGGGAACCCTAAACGAACCATCGACGTTGATGTTGTAGTATGACGCTGTTCCCTTCCAGCCACAAACAGTCGTCGTAGGACTCTTGGTCAAGACTGACTGTTCCACCGCACTACATCGGCAGTCTTCAGCTTCTGTATGCCAACGTAGACATCTTCAACATACGCGGGTGGGAACTATAGCTCAATGTGTTAGCAACGATGACACTATAGTATGTGACGGCTTATCGTACATAGATATTCCCCTCTACAGTCTCCCAAGTATCGGTCTCGGCAACGGTCTTGCCGTTGATCTTGGCGGACGCGTGAGGCATCTTGAAGGTGATGCAGTATATCGTACGAAGTGATAGCTGCAACAATATCTCGTCAGATTGATCGTCGATATTCGAAGGTCAACAATCAACATCTCAGTCCAAATATCTACCCCGCGCTAGGGGAGGGACCGAGCGGAACACATTCCGCGCTTACTGCTCCTTATCCACAAGGTACTTCCCAGGAACTACCTTGGTAAAGCCTTTCTCCCCAACTGTCTCCATGATCCAGTCCACTGTGGGTAATGCTCATCTAAAGAGGACATATTTGGGTTTCGGTGCGTATGTTACCCTGAGGAACATCTCAATCAGTTCGCGCCGCCAAAACATGGATACCGCTACTTTTCGCAAAGCTGCCCACGCAGCAATTGACGAAAGTAATATCTTCCCGGACCTCAGATTGTGATATCGAAGCTCACTGGCTGGCATAGTTGCCAATTACTACGATACCCTTCCCGACAGACGAGTCGTTTCGTCGGTGGAACCAGGCTACCTCCGCAAGCTTCTCCCACCAGGCCCACCGCAGCAGGGGGAGAAATGGGAAGACATCCAGAAAGATATTGAGAGCAAAATAATGCCTGGCCTAACTCACTGGTATCTACATACCGCCTCTCCAGATACAGATATGGACGCAGCATCATGTCTAACTCACACTCTTCGTACCCTCTCAGGCAATCGCCCAACTTCATGGCCTTCTTTCCGGCATCTTCGACCTATCCCGGTATGCTCGGCGAGCTATACTCGGCCGCTTTCACCGCACCCGCGTTCAACTGGCTCTGTTCCCCTGCAGTCACGGAGCTAGAGACCGTGGTGCTCGACTGGCTTGCTGAGCTTCTTACCCTTCCAAGATGTTACCTGTCCGAAGGAGAAGGTGGAGGTGTCATCCAGGGCTCAGCAAGCGAAGCAATAGTTACGGTCATGGTCGCTGCCAGGGAACGTGCTATACGAAACGCGCTGCTTGATATTGAGGAAGGAGAGGAGAGAGAGAAGAGAGTGGGAAAGATGAGGGGCAGGCTGGTGGCCTTGGGAAGCGATCAAAGCCATAGCAGCACAGCAAAAGCGGCTTTGATAGCTGGCGTAAGGTACAAGTCAGTTCCGTGCCGGATGGAAGACGACTTGGCCATGACGGGTGCGGGCCTCCAGGCAGTGCTGGAGCAGTGTGACCGGGAAGGACTTATACCATTCTATCTCACTACCACTTTAGGGACCACGGCGACCTGTGCAACTGATAGATTTGGAGAGATCGCAACGGTAGCTCATCGATGGCCTAATCTTTGGATACATGTCGATGCTGCATATGCTGGCGCGGCGTTGGTCTGTGAAGAGTTCCAATATCTTACATGCGATTTGCAGCATCTTGATAGTTTCAACATAAACATGCACAAGTGGCTACTGACCAATTTCGACGCAAGGTAAACATTTGTGGGTTGTCTGCTGTACATTCCAGACTGTACCTTGTCGACGGCATAACTAATCATACTACAGCTGTCTATACGTTAAAAAACGTCGCCACCTGATTGATGCCCTCTCGATAACTCCTTCGTACCTCCGCAATGAATACTCCGACTCCGGCTTGGTGACCGATTATCGTGACTGGCAGATCCCTCTGGGACGCCGGTTCCGCGCTCTCAAAATCTGGTTCGTCATGCGTACATACGGCGTTCAAGGACTGAGAGCCCATATCCGCAATCATATCAAGCTAGGGGAGCTGTTTCACTCTCTTGTCCGATCGAAACCGGACCTCTTCCGGGTATTGACCCCGCCGGCTTTCGCACTGACAGTGCTGACCGTCGTCCCACGACCGAGCTCGCCAAGTGTGACTGCCGCATCGCAGCCGAACCCAGTCCATGAGGCATACACGAATGACTTCACACCCGACGCAGGCAGTCAGGCAGCAGTTGATGCAAACGCTCTGACAAAGGAAGTATATGAGCTGGTTAATCGGCAAGGGGAAATATTCCTGACGAGCTCCGTGATTGCGGGTCATTACGCCATCAGGGTGGTTAGCGCCAATCCGAAGGCTGAGGAAAAGTACATACGGAAAGCATTTGGGGTCTTGGTGCAAGCAGCGGAGTCTGTTGTAGGCAGGGACGCCTCCTCGAAACCGACGGTGAATGGTACTGCAGGCCCTTGATATTGGATAAGTGGCTTCGAGGTGAGGTTTTGGGGCTGGGCATCTCGTAGTACGGAGACTCTGTAAATGGCCATTTCAGCGTTGTGCCAAAGACTTCACTCAAATTCGTCGACTTTGTAAATTAGATAGTCTTGCTATAGGATGTTACCTAATTCATAGACATAAATAATTCTTTCTTGCAGTAAGTGTGTCAAGTACCTCGGCCGCCTTGACCATTTAGCCTAAGGCCGACAACTCGCGCGGTAATATTCCGTTAATTAACGCACCATCCTTACCTTATCAAACATGGAACATTCTAACTTACGACGATGAGGTAAGGTAAGCCGAGTCAACGGGAAAGAATTAGTTCTCGGCCGACGCCAACCGTTTGCAATTCCGGGGAATCTCACAGCTTCCTGGACGGTGAGCGCCTCTGCCTGCAGTCAATGTTACAGCATTGACCGTTGTAGAAGGTCCATCGAATTATAATGCGTCCTACCATTCAACGGCTGGCTTTACGGTCAGTAAGTAAGACTCCACGACTCTCGCCTTCAACAGCATGCCACCAGTGTCTACGATTATCGCGGCCTTGCAATCGCTTGCGGCGTCGAACGTTCTATACCAGTTCAGCAGCTGATAAGACCAACGACAATTCTGCTGCCGGCGCAGCCAACTCCCATGGCAACCTCTTCGCCCCCCTCGATACTTTCTCACGGCGGCACATTGGCCCTTCACCAAGCTCAACGGAACAGATGCTCGAAGCTTTGGATCCTCCTGCGAAGTCTTTGGACGAGTTCATCAAACAGGTCTTACCGACTGATATTCTGTCATCCAGGGATCTCAAGATTGATGGACCCGAAATAGACTCCGATGGGGCGGCCACGGAGAGATCAAGTCAAGATGGTTTCTCGGAAAGTCAGCTAATAGCACGGCTACGGTCTATCGCGAGTGGGAATAAAGTGATGAAGAGCTATATAGGGTGTGGCTACGCAGGGACACGGGTGCCGGAGGTTATCAAGAGGAACGTGCTCGAGGGGCCTGGCTGGTACACGAGTTATACGCCGTACCAACCCGAAATCAGCCAAGGCCGTCTGGAGTCTCTGCTGAATTTCCAAACTATGGTCTCTGATCTCACCGCACTTTCCATCTCCAACGCATCCGTTCTTGACGAGCCGACTGCTGCCGCGGAAGCTATGACGTTATCCATGAATGCACTCCCAATGGCGCGGCAGAAGCGGCCGAATAAGACCTACTTCGTTTCACATCTGTGTCACCCACAAACAATAGCAGTATTACAATCTCGAGCACAAGGCTTTGGCATCAAGATAGAGGTTGGCGATGTTCTGGCAGAGGATGGCAAGCGAGTCAAGGAGATTGGAGACGACCTCGTTGGGGTCCTAGTTCAGTATCCAGACACGTTGGGAGGGGTGGAAGACTTTCAAAGTCTTGCAGATATTATTCACAGCCATGGAGCCACGTTCTGTGTGGCAACAGACCTGTTAGCATTGACAATCCTGCGTCCTCCGGGAGAGTTTGGTGCCGACATCGCTTTCGGTAACGCACAGCGATTTGGCGTGCCCTTTGGCTACGGCGGTCCTCATGCAGCGTTCTTTGCTTGTAGTGACAAACAGAAGCGGAAAATTCCTGGCCGTCTTGTTGGTATGTCGAAAGATAGACTTGGCGATAAGGCCTTGAGATTGGCCTTGCAAACACGTGAGCAGCATATTCGGCGAGAAAAGGCGACGAGCAACATATGCACTGCTCAGGCACTGCTGGCAAATATGAGTGCATTCTTCGCAGTATACCATGGGCCGCAGGGGCTAAGGGCTATAGCTGAGAGGGCTGTTGCTGGAGCCCGGGTACTTGAAGAAGGGATTTGCAGGTTGGGTTATTCGACTGGGAATAGAGGAAAGGATAGCGACGGAAGAGTGCTGTTTGACACTGTCGTCGTAGATGTTGGTGACCTAAAGGCAAGTGAGATTCTTGCTTGGGGTGCGAACGAGATGAAAGTCAATATAAGGATGGTGGACGAGAGGCATGTTGGGGTCACGGTAGATGAGACAGTTGATCTAGAAGACCTCAAGTCAATCTTACGTATCTTTCGCCATTTCGCCACTACAAAGTCGGAGGATACAGTCGAAAAGATCGTGGAGGACTTGTCCACGTCAATCTCAGACGTCTCATCTTCCATACCTCAACCCTTCAAGCGGACGACGTCGTATCTCACTCATCCGGTCTTCAACAACCATCACTCGGAGACCGAGCTGCTCCGTTACATTCATCATCTCCAGTCCAAAGACCTATCCCTCACACATTCGATGATTCCGTTGGGTTCGTGCACGATGAAGCTCAACGCTACCACCGAGATGATACCTATATCTTGGCCTGAATTTTCTTCTATTCATCCATTCGTACCGCTAGATCAGGCAAAAGGTTACGCCACGCTCATAGGAGAGCTAGAGCAGGACCTAGCTGAGATCACCGGGTTCGACGCGGTTTCACTCCAGCCTAACTCGGGCGCCCAAGGGGAGTTCACGGGACTTCGTGTCATTAGAAAGTACCTAGAAGCGCAGCCTGGCAAAAAGAGAGACATTTGTTTGATACCGGTCTCAGCCCATGGGACCAACCCAGCGAGTGCCGCCATGGCCGGTATGCGGGTTGTGACCGTCAAATGCGAGACAGGCACAGGTAACCTCGATATGAAAGACCTAAAGTCCAAATGTGAGAAATACAGCGAAGAGCTAGGTGCTATAATGATCACCTATCCGAGTACGTTCGGCGTGTTCGAGCCAGAAGTGAAGCAGGTCTGCGAACTGGTGCATGCTCATGGCGGACAAGTCTACATGGATGGTGCGAACATGAACGCACAGATCGGACTGTGCTCCCCAGGAGAGATTGGCGCAGATGTATGCCATCTTAACCTACACAAGACCTTTTGCATCCCCCACGGCGGCGGGGGACCAGGTGTTGGTCCTATAGGCGTGAAGTCACATCTTGCATCGTTTCTACCTGGCCACCCTCTCGTCAAGACTGGCGGCGATAAGGCCATCGCACCAGTCAGCGGTGCTCCTTGGGGCAGTGCCAGCATCCTTCCCATCAGCTGGGCATACATCAAGATGATGGGTGGAAGAGGTCTCACGCATGCCACCAAGATCACTCTCTTGAACGCCAACTATATCCTCTCGCGCCTCAAGCCCCATTACCCCATCCTATACACCAACGCCGCTGGCCGCTGCGCCCATGAATTCATCCTTGACGTGCGCAAGTTCAAAGATTCCGCAGGTATTGAAGCCATCGATGTCGCCAAGCGCCTTCAAGACTACGGTTTCCACGCGCCAACCATGAGCTGGCCGGTCGCAAACACACTGATGATCGAGCCCACGGAAAGCGAGAACAAAGAGGAACTTGACCGGTTCTGCGACGCACTGATCGAGATCCGGAAGGAGATCGAAGAGGTCGAAAATGGGAGCAAGCCGAAAGAGGGAAATGTCTTGAAGATGGCGCCGCACACGCAGAAAGACCTACTGCTGGGCGAATGGGATAGGCCGTATTCGCGAGAGAAAGCAGCGTATCCGCTGCCCTGGCTGAAGGAGAAGAAGTTCTGGCCCAGCGTCACACGGCTCGATGATGGTAAGTCGGGTCTCCTCTTCTCAACGGACTGCTAGATAAGTATCTGACATGAGCATCTATTTAGCTTACGGCGACATGAACCTCTTCTGTACCTGTGGCCCTGTGGAAACGATCGACGGCATGACCGGCGCTGCTGCGCCCATGCCGACATGACATCATCTCTTAACCTTCCCATCACTTCGTTTCAAGCGGTCTTGAACTAGCTTCTAGCGTTGTGCGTAGATTCGGTGTTCACGGTGCATTCAACATCTGATGATCGGAACTGTATGGTGGCTTTTATCTATATTACTCTTTGTCAACCGTATGATAGATGGTTCTCGCTGACTTCAACTCAGCAAACCCTCAGTTAGAAAGCATAGGGCACGCCAAGAGTTATCCTCGATAAACAATCAATAACTCAAGCTATTCTGATATTGATTTTGCTCATTCGAACATTGACGGTATACATCAACCCTCAACTGAAGGGCCAACTCTACCGTGCTTTTCTCTGTCTATCTGACAACGCAGTCATCTCGAATCTTTGAAAACCTATCATATTCTGATACGCTGTCTTCTTCGATGACTCGGAGCATGGAATCAGTGAATACAATCCATATATCACACACGCACAAGCATAAGGCACAGCCCATACACCTTTCTTCATTCTCACCCGCAATTCACACCAAAACTCAAACCAAACCCAAACACATCACACCTCTCCCTCATACCTTTCAGTAATCGAGGTCCCTCAGTACTGTGAGACCAACCGATACCACATCCACATCACCACAGAGTCAGATAGCTCTACACCGAGGCGCTTCCAGCAACCAGGATCAAACACAAAAGCGACGTAGAACTCATCCTCGATCTCTCAACCAGCCTCGACCTTTCACGCAGCCCCAAATGGCAGAATCCCACCCTCACCACCCCCAAGCCCCTCATCACCCCACAGCGCAGCGCTGGGTACGTTTCTCTCCGCTCCGTTCCACCATTGACTCTATACTTCTCCCCATTCCCACTCGTCCCATCACCCACCCTCCTTAACGAGAAGAGCCTAACCCCAGTGCGTCCGAAGAAAGACGGAAGCTTCGAAGTGATGAAGACCTTTGTAGTAAAGCTACTCGACTGGCACGACGTCATCCGTGCCCACGCAAAGGCCCAAAGGGTGCTAATCGAAGAAATGCGCCAACGCCAAGAAGCCACCGTCGACTGCCTCCGAGACATCGTAGACATACCAGACCGCCTAGCAGATGGACTGAGAGAGGCGGGCTACGTCGAAGAGGCGGAGAGTGTTGAAAAGGTGGTGGACGAGTGGATCGTCGCGAAACTCGCACGTGATGCTGGCACGGTGGAATAGAGCTCGGTACGCGACGGGCGCGTTGGCCTGCTTCGATGGCTGGGCAGGCTGGTGGGTGATTAGGGACGATTCGGCTTGCTTGGGCTTGGGGTTCTTCGGACTTGGCTATATGGGGCTGGCTCGCTGTCGTTATCGTAACCTGGTGCCTTTGTGGACCACCGTTCACCAGACTTTGTAGACAGCCGTCGGCCAGCTAGGGAATCAAGCCGTCTACTCCCATCGATTTTTTGCGTCTGGTTCCGTCTTTTGAATGGGTTTCACCAACATTGGTTACACGAACAGGACACGGACCACGTAAATTTCTCAAAATCCACCACCCTCGTGTCAACAGCCCTCCACTCCGCCCGTCGAACGTGGTCCGCCACCCTCCCCTCGCGCCTCCAATCATCCCCTCTCTCGCTCCCCTCGCGCGGCTGTCCAGAACAGCAACCGCCATCCATGATTTAGAACGAAGTCGTCAACCTCCAAAGATATCTCATCTGGTGCGCCTGAACAAGACCAGGGTTTCGGCGTCTGAGGGTGGCGTAATAAGGGCGTTGATGGTGGGTATTGCAGGCGCTGTGGCCATGATAAAGCCTGCACTCGTGGAGAAGATGGATACAAATCAAATAAAACACTCTTGATAGAAACCAACACCATTTCCACTATCTCTTGACGGTCCGTACATCGACCAGAATCCGCCCTGTGTGCAAAGGCCGAGACCGCATTCACGAACCACCAGCCATGAACCGCCCGGTAATAACTGCAGACTGAGAATCGAGCGTACGATTGAGAGACCCATCCTCCGTCAACGGCAACGGCAACTGCAACTGCAACACTTTTGCGTCGTCTCAGGACGTCAGCGCGTGGGGGATGGAGCCGTCGCTGGGAGGCGCCGCTTGCGGAGCTCACGGGGGCGCGACGAGGTCCGAGCACGCGTCGAGGGGTGCAGAGGCAGGGTTTCGGCACGGTTGGGCGCAGCCGACGGACGAGGAGGAGGCGAAGAGGCCAAGGGAGTTGTTCTTCGTGGAGGAGCAGCGATACGATTCGTTGGGAGAGTCGGCGATGTGGCAGGGGCGGGGTCGGCTGGGTGAGGGAGTGGGGAGGAGGGCCTTGGTGTTGGAGGCGTGGAAGGTGAAGGAGAAGGCGGAAGGTGAAGATCGTGCGGAGCGGAGGCGTAAGGATGAGGCTTCGGGATGATTGGTGTGATTGCATGGGTGGGGCGGCCGCGGCGGGACGCACGAAGGAGCAAGATGAGGCGCGGAGAAGGGAGCAGATCTGGCGGCAGGAGGAAGGAGAAGAGGGCGGCGGCGGAGGAGAGGCGTAATTCGGCAGCGGAGATGCGTGATGCGGCGCTAGTTTCGGGGGGCTATCTTGTAGGTACGATGTTTGCTGCTGCGGTGGGTAAAGGACAGTGGAGGGTTGGAGAGCTCGTAGGGTCCTGGTCATGAAGGTGAATGGATCCGGGGGGGGCTGGACGGTAGGCTATTCGAGGCCGCCACGAGGGTAAGAGCGTAGCAGAAGGCTACCCTAGATTGATTGCTTTAGATAAGGTCTATCAAACATCATTTCACTGACATGATGGAGTGTTTGTTTGTAGCTGATGCAACTAAAGCACCTCTTTGCAATCGAGCGGTGAGCTAACGGGCTATTTCAAGCTTTCTTCTTGCCACTACCCTTCGGTCTCCCCCTTTTCGGTTTCGGAGGCGGTTCCTGCGTTGCTTTTTCCGGTTCCTCCGTCTCCTCTCCATTCTTTGATAAGTCGGAATACTGTGTGATATCGCTCTCGGCCTCGTCTGTCGGCACCATCACCGCATCGTCGTCAGTGCCGCTCTCCCTCGAACCCATCCTCATCCGCTCACGGGGTTCATCCTTTGCGCTGCTTTCCGACCGTACTCGCGCCCGCTGTGTCATTTCCGCAACGAGCTTCTCCGCTTCATTATCCTCTCCATTCCAGCCTCCGCACCCACTACATCTCCACTTCCCCAGATCTTCGGGCCGCTTGATGCCCGGAGGCGCCTGTCCGTTCACTAATCTGCAATATTTACATATCAACGCCATGCGGTTCTTCGGCAACGTTTCGTCCTCGCCGAGTAACACGTCCATCAGCCGGTCATACCATCGGGGCTGGTCCGGCACCGCGGAGTACTGAGGTGGTGCAGAGAAGGCATTCGGGGCGAATTCGGCGGAAGCCGCGGGGGACGACATGGGCGGAATCGCTGAAGTTAGCGAGGAGGAGCCCGGCGCGTTCATGGTTCTTGCTAGGGCCGGTGTAATGTCCAGTGGCGTGCGCTGGGGGGTTGAGGGCGCCACTACAGGTGCATTTCGACCGGGAATATTTGCTGTTGGCGGCGGCGCGTATCCCGTCCGGCCTGCTATTGCCGTAGCTGGACCTGGCTGGGTAGGTTTTGCCTTGGAGCCGGAAGCGGTCCTCTGCGATGGGCTGGACCGAGGGGAAGGCCCTCCGCCATACTTCTCCAATAGCTGTTGCGTCGAGTTGTATTTTGTGGCGGCCTTCAACTTGTCGATGGTCCCATCTCTCTGCGTCTGTAATTCGTCCAAGTGTTTTTGCAAGCTCGATGTACGGTAGTTGTAGTAGGTAGCCAGAGCTAATCTGCCAAGATATATTCTGAAGATCATATCAATCCCGTTGCTTTGGGGATTAGGAAAAGGAGACACCCACAGGACAGGACCACCAGCAATTGCAGTATACTCGACGATGCTCCAGTTGTTCCAACCTAGAACGAGCGCGAGGATAATGGAGTAAAGTATATAGGCAAAGCCGCTGTAGAGAGTCCACAGAGTCTTCAACCTCCGCGAGCGTTGTCGTAACAAGTCAAGCCGTGTATTGCTTTTCGTGATCTTTGCAGAGAGTGACGAGAGAGTTTTCTCAAATGAGGCTGGAGATGTGTCGTCGCCCTGCGGCTCAAGTCAGTATTCCAGAGGCTTTGAGTGGTTGACGTTCTTGATGATCCTCTGCATGACTTACTTTCCATGGCCATATAGAGACCATATTGTGTTCTGCTGAGGATTAAGGATATAACCCTGGAAAGTCACGAAACCTGACCGCCCAGACGGCAAGTCTGGGAATATGGTGTTGCACTTGGAGGGGTGTTGCTGTACAAAGGGTAGAGGTGTCATCTGCGCAGCTCGCGTAGGCCAGAGAGCTTCATTGTCATCAATCGCGCCGCATTGACCTGGCGTGGCCTAACCTCAACGCCCAGGCTGGGGGTGGGTCTACATATCATTGAATGCTCTAGAAGGTACATTCGAGCATCGAAGAGTCAGGATGTTTCAAGTATGTTGCATTGAGTGCTACTTGCCCGTTATAAGAGCTGACACCGCCAAGCGTCTGAAAGGTGCTATAGACTCCCGCATCGCAGAAGAGCAAGCACGCCAGAAAGCTCTGCAATCTTCCCCATCACGCTCGAACTCCTCAGCCAGACGATCATCTTCACGCACAGTCTCTCCGTCCAAAAGGCAAGCCAGGGCGAGGGAGCGAGAGAAAAGAGCCAACGATGCCGCCGCTGAAAAAGGCCCTGATCCATCCGAGTTCGAACCCGAGATCACATTGGACGATGAGGCGTCAAGGAGTCGGGTTGGGACGACAGGCCTGAGCGCAGAGCAGGAAGGAGATGGGCCGGTTTCAACAGCAATGAACGATAAACCACCGGTTGAAGAGCGTAAAGAGCCTAACGAGAAGACGGAAGAGAGTGACGATGCCTCCGCACCGTTGCAACTACCTACAGATGTACAGGTGAAGCTGCGGAAGCTAGAGAAGCTGGAGTCAAGATATCAAGGTAGCTACCGGCAAAAAGGGGTGGTTATCGTTGGAGACTAATGTCGCCTCAGATTTGCTCCGATCATACCGCATCGCACACGCCCGTGTTCAGCTAATTGAGCCATTTGAGACTTCACTCCGAGAAAACACGCCTTTAACGTCTATAAGCGACCCTGGCGCGCTAGTCGAATATCTCAATCAACTCAATCTGAAGGGGGACATGGTGCTGGATGAACTCAAGCGGGTATCAAATGAAAGAGATGTGTTCAAGCAAAAGTTGGCCGATGCAGAAAAGTGTACCAAGGACGCATGGGACGAAGTTGCCAATCTACGACGGCTGGAGCTTAAGGTCACGGAGCCTCAGAGTAACGATGCCGATGAGCCTGATAAGTCGCCCTTAGCAGAGAACCAAAGAACGGTCTCAAGCCCAATCGCACCTTCAAACTCAACATCGAGCGCAATCTCTACCTCTCCGGAGTCGCGACCTGCCGAGATTCAAAACGCTAACAATAACGCCGAGGAACTGTTCTCTTATGATAGCGAACTGCCGCGCCTGGAGTCAGAGCTTAGGACACGGCAGGAGGAGATTGTTGAGCTGAAGGCCGAGGTCAAAACTTTGAAAGGTGATCTAGCAGTTGCGAGGGAATCCACTGAGAGCATGGCGCAGAGCCTTGAGGATGCCGCGCGGGAACTCAACACTCTAAGGGACGCAAAGGAGCGCCACGAAAGTGAGCTGCAAGAGCGAAGCATCACGTCTGGGAGGACAACAAACGATCTCAAGTTAAAGTTGCATGCCGCTGAGCAGGATCTAGAGGACCTAAGATCTCAGAAGGATGCGGAAACTAGGGCTGCCACGGCTGAACTTGAAACCAGACTGCAAGCAGCAACTCAGATGGTAGAACAGTTACAATCCGAGCACGAGCATGAAGCCAACATCAGTACAGCCTACAAGCAGTTGCAGGAGGAAGCAGCCCAGTTATCCTCTGAGATCTCCACTCTACGATCGAGCAGTGCTCATTCCGAAAAGCGGAGTGAAACACTTGACGGTATAGTCAAGAATCTTAAAGAACAACTCGCAGAGGCGGAAAGCACAAAAGAGACTCTTAGATCACAAATTCAGCAGACGACTGACGCACTCAATGCGCTTCGAAGCAGTGTAGCGCACTCCAAGCGTGACGATGAAGCCTCACACCGTAAGCACGTAGGCGCTGAGCTCAATGGCGCAGCGCAGGTGAGCAGTAAAGATGGATTGGCACAGCAGGAGATAATATCGACGCCCGACGATAACAAAGCTATACCTACTAAAAAGAAGAACAAAAAGAAGAAGAAACCCAGCAAAATTACACCTGAGCAGGTTGACGAGGGCGACGGTAAAGCGGTTGAACCTCCCCTTGGGTTTGGAAACGCAACGACCCCGAACCAAGAGCCGTCACCATCTGCAATATCAAACAGTGAGGTCATCAAGCTCCAGGAAGAGCTTCAGTCACTTCACCAGGAATTAGTGGAGAAGGACATTGCACTTGAGAAGATGCACCGGAAAGCCAAGAATGACGAGGACCTTCAAGATGAGATCGAGCATCTTCGAGATGATTTGATCAATATAGGACAGGAACATGTTGCGGCCAAAGATCAAGTTAAAGAGCTGCTCTTGGAGAAAGGTGCTTTGGAAGAACGTGTTGAAACTTTGGAGAAAGAGCTGGCAGACGTCAAGGCGACCGTTACTTCGGACACAGCAGGGGCAGAACAAGCGCATAAGGATCTTGCGGCTAAGTTTGAGGATCTCAGCCTGAAAGCAACTACTTTACGGACGGACTTATCGGCCGCGCAGCAGCTCGCTGCGTCAAGGTTCAAGGATTTAACAGATCTGAGAGAGGTGTTACAGAAGGTACAACCTGAGCTGACATCGCTCAGAAGTGGAGTCGCAAATCTAAAGACAACAAAGCAGGAACTTGACAACAAGACTGCCGAGCTCAAGCGGCTAGAATCTAGACACCAGGATATGGGCTTTGAGATGGCTGGTTTGAAGAAGACCGTGGCCGACAAAGATTCGGAGATTACATCGCTGAACCTGAAAATCGCCCAAGAGACAGCAACTCGACTCAAGGTGGAAGATGCCTTGAGCTCGACCCAAGTCGCCTTACAGACAACCGATGGCAAAAGGCGTGAAACCCAGGAATCCCTGATGAGGGTGACTAGAGACCTTGCACGGGTGCAAGACGAGGCCAATGCTTCTCGAGCTCGAATTCGAGATTTGGAGTTGCAGGTGCAGAAGCTTTCTAGAGACTCGGAAGGACTTCGTGAAGAGATCGAGCTGAAAACTGCTCAGTATGTTAGTGCGCAAAGCTTGATGGGCAGTATGCGCGATCAGACGGCGGAAATGGCGATGCAAATGAAGGAGGCTCGTGAGCGATGTGAAAGCCTTGACGAGGAACTCGGCGACGCCCATAGACTACTCATTGAACGCAGTCGGGAGAGTGAGACTATGAGGAAACTATTGGCAAATTCCGAGAGCAGGACTGACTCCAGGATCCGTGAGATGAAAGACCGACTGGAGGCCGCAATCGAAGATCGTGATCGTGCAGAAGATGAGGCGAGCACAATAAGCAGGAAAAAAGCAAGGGAAATCGATGAGCTGAAGAATCAAGTCCGAGAAGCGGAGAGGAGCCTCAAGAGAGTGAAAGATGATAAAGAGGGGTTGGAGGTACTGCAGAAGGAGTGGAAGCGCAAGCGTGAAGAGCTGGAGGCAAGAGCTGAACACTCTTCGGACGAAATCAACCAGGTCAGACGAGCTATGAGCGAACTGCGGGATGCTCTGGACGAGAGCGAGAAGCAAGCGAGAGAGCTGGAGAAACAGAAGGCTGAGCTAACACAATCTGCCGAAGAGGGACGGCAACGCTTTGAGAAGTTGCAAAAGTCTAACAAGGTACTTCAGATCTCAATCTTCTACTATCACACAAGCTGATATAGGAGTAGGCAATGACTGATGAACTGCGCTCGTTACAAAATGCCAAGACCAAAGCAATGGATTCCGAAGCGCAGACGTCACGATCATCCCTGGAATCCACACCCTCACGAACTCGATTAAGTTCGCCAGCACCCAAGACGAAGACCAACTCATCAAACGCTGGAGATGGTTCTACAGCATCAGGTGCTGGGAACATGGATTATGTATATTTGAAAAATGTACTATTGCAGTTCCTTGAGCAGAGGGACAAGAAGCATCAGGTGCAGCTGATCCCTGTCTTGGGCATGCTCCTCCATTTCGATAGGAAAGATGAGCAGAAGTGGATGGCAGCCATCACCACGAAATGATGGATTTGTATAGAAATCCTGTAATTGGTCGGATGAAGGGGTTATAGGCGCTCAACGGGTCAAAAGCAGTGGGTTGGTTTGGGGTGTTTACTCAAAGCGTTTCTGGGGGAACTTCCTCGTTGCCGGGGCGAGGGTCTATAGCTATAACTTCGCCCTTGTCGAAGTCAGGCTTAGAACATAATCCAACACTCAATTTCATGTCGTACAGTCCCTAAGTCAACTACCACCACCTTTACTCCCTTTTTAAATGCCTCGTAGTATAGAATGATCGACCGTGCTAGTGCCGATAGCGACAGGTACCGCCGCTATCATTGGCGACGAGCTGTACCGGGCGCTGCACGCAAACCAGCCCACCGTCATCGTCGTAACTCTAACCTGACTGCATCCTGGACATCCTACTCACCTACTCTCCTCCCTTTACCTCTGTATACAAACTTCACCTCAAGTGCTTGGTGCCGAGCAAATCGATCAACACGGGAGCAGGTAACAGACGCGCTAGAACACACTCGATTCGGCTCCCGCAATTTGCATCGCATCACTAAAGCATCTACCGGTCAATTGAGCTGTCGCACTTGAGCCATCCAGCTATAACTTACTTTACTTCCGAAGCAGTCGCGACAGTCACTGGCACTAATCAATATTAATGTGGTCATTTGAGCATACCATCGCATTTGCTGACGGTGGAGAGAGAGCTGTACAGAGTAAATCATATCCCACGTCCATGTTTTGCACAGCGGGTGTAGCCCGGTCGTAACGAAACACGTTCCTCGGCGGCTATCACGAGCTGGTCACTTCTGCTGCCCTTATTCACTACCGTATACACCGTGTCATCACTTACGCACTTGCGGAAACATAAGACGGTACCCGAGCATCAATTTGGATATCTTTGGAGGGCAGGATTGCGCCTGGTTTTACACGGAAGGGACTGTTGACCGCACACAAGCCCATAATCGTCACGTCTACATTCACTTCTACAACACGAGATTTTGAAGACCTTTTGAATATCCTTACACCGCCAAAGTTCAGGCGCAATGATGAATGGAGGTGATATCAAAAAGGCCGCGATCAATAAAGCCAAGCAGGTAGCTAACGCTGCGAACAATGCAGCCAATGGCAATGGAGGCAAGAAAAGAAGGAAAGGCCAAGATCTAAAGCCAATAATAACGACCGAAGCGCAGCAGGCAATGGATTCAAGTCCGATCACCTCCGTCAATGTGAACAACCAGTCGTAAGTGATTAGCTGCCGTCAGGGTTCGACGCGCCGTTGAAGTGGACTTGCAGTGGAGCTAACGATGCCTCCTCAACAGAGCGCAGGGTATGAACTCGCCCCTCTCCCACCTGAAGGCTCATCCGTCTCAGCTGAGTCGCGCCTCGTCATCATCTTCTTCACCGGACGACACAGCAGAGAATACTGCCGACGAGGAAGATTCAGAAGATTACTGTAAAGGCGGCTATCACCCAGTCTCCGTCGGCGAATCGTTCAAGGATGGTAAATACGTTGTGGTGCGGAAACTTGGATGGGGTCATTTTTCCACAGTATGGTTGTCGCGCGACACCGACTCGGGGAGACACGTCGCTCTAAAGGTCGTGAGATCGGCGGCACATTATACTGAAACTGCCATTGATGAGATTAAACTTCTGAGTAAGATTGTACAAGCCAATCCAGACCACCCGGGTCGGAAACATGTCGTTAGTCTGCTGGACTCGTTCGAACATAAGGGTCCCAATGGTGTTCACGTCTGCATGGTGTTTGAAGTGCTTGGAGAAAACCTGCTAGGTTTGATCAAGCGATGGAATCATCGAGGGATCCCGATGCCACTTGTGAAACAGATTACGAAACAGGTGCTACTTGGACTGGATTATCTACATAGAGACTGCGGTGTTATCCATACCGATCTCAAACCCGAGAACGTCCTCATTGAGGTTGGCGATGTGGAGCAGACGGTCAAGACATTCGTCAACGACGAACCGAAGAAGGAGGACAAAGAAGACAACCGCAATGGGAGACGAAGAAGGCGGACTCTCATCACCGGCAGTCAACCTCTTCCTAGTCCGCTCAACGCGAGCTTCAGCAGTTTAGAGACGCTCAGACGGCCAGGAAGCATGCTGGGTTCGCACAGCAGTTTGAATCAAATTCTGAACGAAAGTCCGGGTAATGCTTCTCCTATCGGTGGGCCAAATACTCCCAAGGATCGGCCGGTTATGAGCGGTGCCGGGGCAACACCAACAGCTGCGTCACATTCAATGCTAGATGCTCTAGGAATTAAGGATCCAAAGGCATCTAAAGACGAGGATGATGCTACCCACAAGCAGCGCGAGAAAACAGCGTATGTTGAGAACCCTTTGAATCTCAGCTAATTCAACTTTTCTAATCACAAGCACAGTGATATATTAACCCAGGACATATCCGGAATCTCCCTTAATAGAAGCACAACAAACGACAACGACAACGACAACGCAGCGACCTCCCCAATACCGATGGAAACGATATCAGTTAAGATTGCCGATCTGGGTAACGCATGTTGGGTCGGACACCATTTCACGAACGACATACAGACCAGACAATATCGATCACCCGAAGTCATACTCGGTGCGAAGTGGGGCGCAAGCACAGACATATGGAGTATGGCAGCTATGGTGAGCTCCTCCCCACCACGCACGGCACGATCGCATCGCTGACGGGTACTCAACAGGTATTCGAACTAATCACAGGCGACTACCTCTTCGACCCGCAAGCGGGCACCAAATACGGCAAAGATGACGACCACATCGCGCAGATCATCGAGCTCCTCGGTCCCTTCCCCAAATCCCTCTGTCTCTCCGGCAAGTGGTCGCAAGAGATCTTTAACCGCAAGGGGGAGCTGCGCAACATCCTCCGCCTTCGCCACTGGGCCCTCCCAAAGGTTCTACAAGAGAAATACCACTTCTCCGTCGAGGAGTCGAAGCGGATCGCCGACTTCCTGCTCCCGATGCTCGAGTTGCTGCCGGAGAAGAGGGCGAATGCGGGCGGGATGAGTAATTCGCCGTTCGTGGAGGGCGCGAAGGGCATGGATGATGTTAAGCTACCAATTCCCGTGGGAACGAGAGGCGAGGGCATCGATGGATGGGCGACGGAAGTGAAGAAACGGTAGTCCTTGAGACCGGTCTATTTCGGCTCCTACAATTCCTTTTGCTTCGTCCACTAGATAAGACATCCCGCTCGTCATGACGGTACTTGGGGGAAGCGAGGTGGGGGAGAAGGGGGCACATGTGGGGCCTTGGATCCATAGATTCAGGGAAGGGAGGTGGAGTCTGGGGTTGAATGTACATGATCGTGTTTGTTCCTCTCTCTTCAGCCGTTAAGCATCTCCGACAACCGAAGCATCGCTCGCGATGCAATCACGTGTATGTGGTATGATACATGGCTTCTTGTTAGTCTCTATCACTACAGATCAAGCATCCCTCCAACTGCACAAACAATGGCTAGTCGCTGTCGCGGGACTTGGGGATGATCTTCAATTTTCCCTTCGTGTGCTCCTCGATCTCCTTCGGTTTTTTCGGCCCAATCGCTCGAGTTCTTGATGTCTGATTTTTTTTTGGCATCACAGACTCCACACACCTTGAACCACCTTAGACCGGACATGCCCTCTGTGCTTATTGTTCGTTCAAGCTCTTAATATATATACATATGTGCTCCCGATAGGATATGATATTGAAAGGATTGCAATGTGGTTTTCCTCGCCTCTGTGTTTCTTCGTATGTGCACCATCCACGTACCGAGACAGAGGTAGAGAGTATCTCGCTGTTTCGAGCTACGATAATCCCATACGAAAGTCGACAGCAGGGATGTAATTGAATCATAGAACAAATACGACCCCACCCCAAAAGCCGAACAATACGCCCCAACACCGCCGCTATGTTTGCAACCCGCAAGAAGCCATCCCCTACTCATCCATCTGCCACGCATAATCCAGCTCCTTCAAATTCCTCCTCCGATTCCTCGCCGCAAAATACCCCTTCTCGAACCCATTCCCCCGATCAACCCCATCCCACCTCCCCCCCGGCCGAATCCCATACCGATTCGGCATGAACCCCCCCCTATACACCCTCCCCCCCTCACCCCCACCCTCCCCCCCCATCCCCTTCCCCTCCCCCTCGTTCACCCCCAACAACCCCGCCATCGGATCCTCCCACCTCACCCGCCCCCTCAACTCCTCATTCAACCCCACATCATCCACCCCCCTCGCAACCCC
>JAABUY010000459.1_pt1 | contig 70965 bp, 67 predicted proteins | sample 5560271 | NCBI WGS metagenome assembly JAABUY01 (sample SAMN10711886, study PRJNA513374) | rock metagenome | isolation source: Antarctica rocks | place: Antarctica: Victoria Land, University Valley | reverse complement strand
AAGCCATGGCCGACCTCATGCCGCAGACCATCGACGGCGTGCCCACCGAGATCGCCACCATAGCCGCGTGATCGGTGGCCACCTCAACTACACCGCATTTTACACCAGCTTGACGGACGCCATCCGCGACTGGGTGCTCAAGCTCAACGAGCACGGTCCTTGTGGGCTGATCGACCGCAAGCATCGCGCGGCACTCAGAGCGGTGATCGAGAGCGGCCCGACCCCGGCCGTGCACGGTGTGGTGCGCTGGCGGATCGTCGATCCGTGCCAATGGCTGTGGCAGGATTTCCGCGTCGGCGTGGCCAGGCAGACGCTCGGGCGCGAGCTGCGTGCGATGGGATATCGCAAGCTGTCTGCCCGACCGCGGCATCATGCCCAGGCCAAGGGCGCGATCGAGGCTTCTAGAAAAGCCTCCCGGCCCGCCTGGACGAGATGGCACGGGAGAAGGGCCTCGCAGCTGACGCCATGGAGGTGCGGTCCGCCGACGAGGCCAGGATCGGTCGGAAGAACAAGACCCCCCGGCGCTGGGCGCGGCGCGGCACCCGCGCGTCTGCGCCGAAGGATCAGCGCACCGCGTCGACCACCATCTTTGGCGCCATCTGCCCCGAGGACGGCAAAGGCGCGGGCCTTGTCCTGCCCTGGTGCAACACCGAGGCGATGACCCTGCGGCGATGACCCTGCATCTCGCGGCCATCTCCGCCCAGATGCAGCCTGGCCGCCATGCCGCGTTGCTGGTCGACCAGGCAGGATGGCACCTGTCGGCTGGCCTGGTGACGCCCGGCAACATCACCATCGTCGCATTGCCCGCGAAGCGCCCGGAGCTGAACCCGCAGGAGAACATCTGGCAGCCCGTGCGCGACAACTGGCTGTCCAACCACGTCTTCGGGTCCTACGACGCCATCGTCGACCACTGCTGCAACGCCTGGAACAAGCTCATCGACCAGCCCTGGCCCATTATGTCCATCAGCCCGCGCAGCCGGGCACGCAGGTTCTGATCAGAGAGCCTTGGTATGACTCCAGCGGTGCCTGGGAATGACGGGCGTGAGCAAGACAAGGTTGAGGCTCTGTCTCAAACTCCGCCAAAGGCTCGCCTTTGGAGTCCACTTGTTTAGGTAAATCGGTGTCCAGAGGCCTTGGCCTTTGGCGGGTCTGGGCAGAGCCCAGCCTTGCTTGCTTCTCGCTTCTTCCTGCCTGTCACAGGCAGGCGTCGTCGCGGCGATCCAGCAGGGTCGCGAGGAAGAACGCCCTGCGGTGCTCGCTGCGCACGCTGAACCGGTGCGACCAGGCGAACGCGTCGTGGATGCGGCGCGAGCGGCGCGAGTCGGCGTCGGCGGTGAAGAAGAAGTGGTTGGCCAGCAGGCACAGGCCCCCGGGGGCCAGCAGGTCGGCGATCCGCGCGCTCAGGGCCTTGAGCAGGTCGTCGCCGAGCGGGGACAGGTAGTACAGCGTGTCCGCGACCACCACGAGGTCGAAGCGCCCGTCCAGCTCCGTCGGCAGGTGCAGCAGGTCGCCCTGCTCGAAGCGGAGGTTGGGGATGCCGGCGGCGCGGGTCCGGGCGTGGCAGAGGGCGGCGGCGGCGACGTCGATGCCGAGCACGGCGTCGCAGCGCCCCGCCAGGTGCTGCGACAGCAGGCCGAGGCCGCAGCCGAGGTCGAGGGCGCTGCGGAAGCGCTGCCGGTCCGGCAGCAGTGCCATGATCTGCTCGTACTTGCGCTGCTGGTAGCGGTAGCGGGGCGTGGCCGACGCCCAAGGGTCGGAGGAGCGCGTGTAGGCGGCCTCGAACGCCGCCCTCGCGCCATGCGCCGCGCGGGTGCGCTCGATCGCGGCGTCGGTGCGCGCGCCCACCAGGAACAGCGTGAAGTCGCGCGGCAGGATCAGCGCCGGGTGGTCGAGGAGGCGGCGCACCAGGCCCGGCCGGGGCTCGCGCCCGGGCGCCGGCACCGAAGGCTGCGGGGAGCGACGCCCGACGACAGGCGGGACCGGGTGCGGCGCAGGGCCGATCTGGTCCTGGGTCATGGGGGCGTGCTCGCCTTGCGTGTGTGCGGTCTGTATCGGGCGCGACACAATCCGCGGCAAGGGTTCATTTCGGCACCGGCGGCCCTGTGTCGACGGGCCTGAGCCGAAGCCAGGGCAGCAAGCAAGGCTGGGCTCTGCCCAGACCCGCCAGGGGGGAAGCCCCCCCTGGACCGGCTTTTTTTTAAGTATTGGATTCCAAAGGCGAGCCTTTGGCGGAGTTTGAGGCAGAGCCTCAACCTTGCCTCCTAACTCCTGGCGCCCGCCTGCGGCGGCTCCGCCCTAGCCTCTCCAGTTGGAGAGCGCGGCGAACGGCCCGTCCGCCTGGCGGCTCGTCCTGGCTGGCGGTGGCGGCTCCGCCGGCCTGCGCTTCGGCGTCACCAGCATCGGCGGGCCGGGCGGGCCGTAGACCTCGCTCTCCGTGGCGGCCGGGATGACGCGCACGCCCAGCGCGCGCAGCACCGGCGGCAGCATCTCGGCCCGCACCGCGAGCCGCGAGGCCAGGTCGGCGGGCAGCGCGGAGGCGCGTGTCCGGGTGGCCCAGGCCAGCTCCTGCGCCACGCGCTCGGCCACGTCGAGCCGCAGCCAGACCGGGCCCGCAGGCACCCAGCCCATCGCCTGCAGGAACGCCGCGTCGGCGTGCTCCGCGGCGCGCGCGGTCGCGGCGGGCAGGCAGATCATGCCGGGCGCCGGCAGCGCGGGCGGCGTCACACCGTGCTGCAGGCCCCACAGCGCGGCGCGGCACGCCATCGGGCGGGGCTTGAGCAGCGCCGGCATGAACAGCGCGAAACGGCCGGCGCGCACGCCGAGCTGCTTGAGCCGGCCGCGCAGGGCGGCGGGCACCTCGGCCTCGGTGGCGCCGGGCACCAGTCCGCCGCACTCCTCCAGGCAGTGCAGCGGGCCGCGCAGGGCAGGGTCGGCGTCGGCGGCGCGGATGGCGGCGAACAGCGGCGCCAGGTCGCGGTGCAGCGACTCGTCGACGCGGCGCTGCAGGCGCTGGCGGACGCGCTCGCGCTGCGAGCCGTCGAGGAACTCGCTGTCCAGCACCTCGACCACCGGGCGCACCAGCCCGCGCCCGCCCACCACGTCGGCGCCGCGGCCGGGACGCAGCCGGCCGATCGCGGCGCCGTCCCAGTGCAGGCGGTGGGCGTCGTCGAGCGCGATGGCCTCGTCGTCCGCGGCCTCCAGGCGCCCGACGCGGCGCGGCATCTCCTCGCGCAGGGCGCGGCGGGCGGCGCGCTGCACCAGGCGCCTCTCCGCGCCCTCGACCAGCGGGTCGGGCAGGAACACGAAGCCGCCGACGTGGCCGACGGGATGGCCCTCGACCACCACCTCGCCGCGCGCGGTCACTGCGGAGAGCAGCTCCGTGGCCTCGGGGTCGTCGAGGCGGCGCATCAGCATGGCGGCGCGGCGGTCCACGAAGCGCGCGGTGAGCTTCTCGTGCAGGGCGTCGGACAGCAGGTCCTCGACCTCGCGCGCGCGGTTCTGCCAGGTGGCGGCGTCGCGCACCCAGTCGGGCCGCGCGGTGACGTAGGACCAGGTGCGCACCCCGGACAGGCGCTGCATCAGGGTGTCGATGTCGCCCTCGGCGCGGGCGAGGGCGGCGATCTGCTGCTCGATCCAGTCGGTGGGCAGGGTGGCGCCGCCGGCCAGGTGGTCGAACACCCGGGCGCACAGGCGCAGGTGACTGTCGTCGGCGAGCTTGCGGAAGTCGGGGATCTGGCAGGCGTCCCACAGCAGGCGGACCTGGCGGCGGGAGCGGGCGCGCTCGCGCACGCCGGACTCGCGGGCCAGGGCGGACAGGGTCTCCAGGTCGGTGGCGTCGCGGCCGCGCACCAGTCCCGGTCGCGGCGGGGGCGCGTTGAGGCTGTCGAGCAGCGAGTCGACGCTGGCGAGGTCGAGCTGGGCGTTGCGCCAGAACAGCTGCTCCAGGGGGTCGAAGTCGTGGCCCTCCACCGCCTCGATCATGGTGTCGTCGAGCGGCGCGCACATCCCGGTGGTGCCGAAGGTGCCGTCCCTCATGCCGCGCCCGGCACGCCCGGCGATCTGCGCGATCTCGGAGGGCAGCAGGCGGCGCGGGCGGTGGCCGTCGAACTTGGACAGGCGGGCGAAGGCGACGTGGTCGACGTCCATGTTCAGGCCCATGCCGATGGCGTCGGTGGCGACCAGGAAGTCGACCTCCTTGTCCTGGTACAGCGCCACCTGGGCGTTGCGGGTGCGCGGGCTGAGGCGGCCCATCACCACGGCGCAGCCGCCGCGCCGCCTACGGATCAGCTCGGCGATGGCGTAGACCTCGCCGGCGCTGAAGGCGACCACGGCGGAGCGCGGCGGCAGCTTCGTCAGTTTGGCGGGGCCGGCGTAGGTCAGGCTGGACAGGCGGGGGCGGGTCTCGATCTCGGCCTGCGGCACCAGGGCGCGCAGCAGCGGGCGGATGGTCTCTGCGCCGAGGAACATGGTCTCGACCAGGCCGCGGGCGTGCAGCAGGCGGTCGGTGAAGATGTGGCCGCGGTCTGGGTCGGCGCAGAGCTGGATCTCGTCGACGGCGAGGAACTCGACGTGGCGGTCGAGCGGCATCGCCTCCACGGTGCAGGAGAACCAGCGCGCGTCCGGCGGGACGATCTTCTCCTCGCCGGTGATCAGCGCCACGAGCTTCGGGCCCTTGCGGGCGACCATGCGGTCGTAGTTCTCGCGGGCGAGCAGGCGCAGGGGGAAGCCGATGATGCCGGAGGTGTGGGCCAGCATCCGCTCGATCGCGAGGTGCGTCTTGCCGGTGTTGGTGGGGCCCAGGACGGCTTTGACGCGCGGGGCAAATCCGGACATGCGTGCATGATTCGGGCCGGGTGCTGCGGATTGCAAGGCTTGCCGGGCCGGGGCGTGAAACGGTGCGGCGGCAGGCAGGGCCGGGCCTTGGCCAGGCTCGCCAATGGCCTTCTTCAGCCACGAGCCGTTGTGATGCCAGGGGCCCTGGATTTTTGACCTTTCAGGAAGCAAGGCTGGGCTCTCCCTCCGCTGCCCATTCCAACGGCCCAAGCGGGCCGCCGGAACCTTTGGGCAGCTCCGCCCAGACCCGCCAGGGGCGAGCCGCCCCTGGACCGGCTTGACTTAAGTATTGGATTCCAAAGGCGAGCCTTTGGCGGAGTTTGAGGCAGAGCCTCAACCTTGCTTCCTTGACTTCGCGGGCCTGACGGGATCACGAACCCGCATCAATCGTTGCGGAACGACACGACGATCTTGCTCCGGGCGCCCGGGGGGTGCAGGAGTTGGTTGTTCACTCAAGGGTGCCGGATGACCGCACGCGACCTCGACTGCCTGGCGGAGCCTGGCGCCGCCTCGCGTCCGGTCCATGCCGTGCGGCCGGGCGGGCTCGACGCGCTGCTGCCGCGGCTGCCGGCGGCGCAGGCGGGGTTCCTGCGCGACTCGGGGGAGGCGGCGGCGTTCGGGCGCGTCACCCTGCTGCCGGGCGGCGAGGGCGTGGCCGCCGCGGTGCTCGGGCTCGGCATGGAGGCGGGGTTCTGGGCCTACGGGGCGCTGCCGTTCGCGCTGCCCGAGGGGTCGGCCTGGCACCTGGAGGCGCCCGACGCGGCGGACATGCCGACGCTGGCGGAAGCGGCGCTGGGCTTCTGCCTGGGGGCCTACCGATTCGCCGGCCTGCGCACGGCGGCCGGGCGGGGTCCCGCCAGGCTGGCGATGCCCGAGGGCGCGGAGATGGCGGCGGTGCGCGAGGCGGCGCGCTCCGTGGGGCTGGCGCGCGACCTGATCAACACGCCCGCCAACCTGCTCGGCCCGCACGAGCTGGCGGAGGCGGCGCGTGCCGTGGCGGAGGAGTTCGGCGCGCGCTTTGCCCGCACCGAGGGCGAGGCGCTGGCCGCCGCGTACCCGGCCGTCGCCGCCGTGGGCGCCGGCTCGGACCGGCCGCCCGTGGTGGCGCTGCTCGAATGGCGCGGCAGCGGCGCGGGCGAGGACTCGCCGCTGGTCAGCCTGTGCGGCAAGGGCGTGGTGTTCGACACCGGCGGGCTCGACCTCAAGCCGTCCGCCGGCATGTTGCGGATGAAGAAGGACATGGGGGGTGCCGCGATCCTGCTCGGGGTGGCGCGCATGGTGATGGCGGCCGACCTGCCGCTGCGCCTGGAGTTGCGGCTGGGCTGCGTGGAGAACAGCGTGTCGGGGCGGGCGATGCGCCCGCTCGACGTGCTGCGGACCCGCAAGGGGCTGAGCGTGGAGGTCGGCAACACCGACGCGGAGGGCCGGCTGGTGCTGTGCGACCTGCTGGCGGAGGCGTGCGAGGCGGCGCCGGACTGGCTGCTGGACGCGGCGACGCTCACCGGGGCGGCGCGGGTGGCGGTGGGGCCGGACCTGCCGGTGCTGTTCAGCAACGACGATGCGATGGCGGACGCCTTCCTGCGCGCCGGCGTGTCCTGCCACGACCCGATGTGGCGGCTGCCGCTGTGGCCCGGCTACGAGTCCTGGCTGGCGAGCCCGGTCGCGGACCTGTGCACCGTGTCGAGCAAGCCGTTCGCCGGCGCGATCACCGCCGCGCTGTTCCTGAAAAGATTCGTGGCGGACGGCATCCGGTGGGCGCATCTGGACGTGTATGCGTGGAACGATGCCGCGCGACCCGGGCGTCCCGAGGGGGGCGAGGGGCAGACGATGCGGTCGGCTTTCGCCGCGATCTTAAGGTTTGTTCACCACCCCGTCACGACCGGAACACCGGAGTAACGTCATTGGTACTGAAACCCGCCGGATTCAGTCACTTGGCGGGGTTACGCGACGTCGGGGGACACCGATATGGTCTGGAGTGAAGTAACGTCGGTTTGGTGTCCCGCCATCCCGTCCGCAGACTGAAAGGATCTTCCATGGCCGCCAACCCATCCTCCGACCTGCTCGTCGGCGTCCTGCGCGACACCATCGTCGCCCTGGTGCGCCGCGACGGAGCCGACCTGTCCGCGCGCCAGCTCGGCGTGTTCCTGACCTGCTACCTGCAGGACGGCGCCCACACCGTGCGCGGCCTGGCTGCGGAGCTGAACGTGTCCAAGCCGGCGATCACCCGCGCGCTCGACCGGCTCAGCGAGCTGGAGCTGGCGCGGCGCAAGGTGGACCCGATGGACCGCCGCAGCGTGCTGGTGCAGCGCACCCTCAAGGGCGCCGCGTTCCTGCGCGACCTGCGCTCCACGATGAACGAGGCGTCGGCCGCGCCGAAGAAGTCGGGCGCCGCGTCCGATGCGCCCCGGCGCGCCGCGCATAGCTGAGCCCGCGGGCGCGGCGCCGGCGGGCCGACCGGCGTCGCGGCCGGGCGATGCCTTCCGCCGTGTTGGACTTGCCTTGCCGGCGGCTATAACAGAACGCCGCCTGGCGTGTTGTCGCCGGCGTTTTGCACCCTCGAGGATTTCGCCATGCGCCTTTCACGACTGAGTGCCGCCTTCGCTCTCGGCACGATCGCCGTCGCCTCGCTGCCGCTCGCGGCGCAGGCCGCCGAGGGTCCCGGGCCTGTCGACGGCCGGGTCACCATCGTTGCCAAGGCGGCTGCCCTGGGCGTCGGCTACACCTGGGGCAACGGCACGCTGTACTATCGCCACCACACCTATCATTTCACGGTGAAGGGCGTCACCGTGGCCGATGTCGGGTTCGCGCGCGTCGTGGGCCATGGCCGGGTCTACAAGCTGGCCCGCCTGAGCCAGTTCAGCGGGACCTATGCCGCCGCCACCGGCGAGGCCACGCTGGGCAATGGCATCGGCGGGCAGTTCCTGACCAATTCCAATGGCGTGCAGATTCGGGTCGACGAAGTCAGCAAGGGCGCCCGCCTGTCGGGCAGCGCAGACGGCATCCAGCTCACCCTGCGCTGATCCACGTGCCGGGACTGCCGCAGGCCGCCCAGGTTGGCGGGCTGTGGCAGGCCTGGTCAGGGCCATGCCCATCCGTCGGGAATGATCTCTTAAAGGATGGGTTTCCAAAGGCCTCAGGCCTTTGGCGGGTTCGGGCAGAGCCCGACCTTGCTTTCCTGATGCTTCTCCGCTGGCGCATTGCCGATGCGGCTCATGTGAGGCGGCACCGGTGCCACCGCCCGTAGCTGCGGCATCAGCGGCAGGTGGATCTCCCGCGCCAGGAGCTGCAGCGGGCCGTCGCCGGCGCCGTAGACCGGGTCGCCCAGGATCGGGCACCCGAGGAAGGCGCAGTGCACGCGGATCTGATGGGTCCGGCCGGTCGCCGGGCGCAGTTCCAGCCATGTCCAGCCGTCCCCGCGCCGCATGACCCGCCATGCGGTGCGCGACGCGGCGCCTGCGGGATCGGCGACCATCCGCCAGCCGGCCGGCGTGCTGCGTTTCAGCAGGCCGGCCTCCACCGTGCCCTGTTCGGCCGCGGGGCCGCCGGCGACCACCGCCCAGTATGTCTTGCCGGCTCGCCCCGTCGCGAAGCAGGCCTGCGCCTCCAGCAGCGCGGCCTTGCGCAGCGCCACCACCAGGCAGCCCGCCGTGTCCGCGTCCAGGCGGTGCGCCAGCCAGGGTCCGTCGCGGCGTCGGCTGAGCGCGGGGAACCAGTCCTCCACGCTCGGGCCGCCGCGCGGGCCGGGGTGCACGGCGAGGCCGGCGGGCTTGTCGAGGACGACGAAGCGCTGGTCCTGGAACAGGATGGACGGCATGGGGCGCAGCATCGCACCGGGGGCGGCGCGAAGGGAACGGGCGTGGCGTTCGCGCAAGCAAGCAAGGCCAGGGGCCCTGCCCCTGGACCCCGCCAGGGCGAGCCGCCCTGGACTGGCCTTTCTTAAGTAATGGATTCCAAAGGCGAGCCTTTGGCGGAGTTTGAGGCAGAGCCTCAACCTTGCTTACCTGCTTCGCCGGTCGCTTAATTTGACTTGGCGGGGCGGGCGGCGGACAGGAGCCCGATGGAGACAGAGACCATCTGCGGCCTGCGCGCCGCCGAGGCGGTGTTCGCGCGGCGCCCCGACGACGTGGTGCGGCTGTTCTACGCCGAGGCGCACAAGGAGCACGCCGGCCCGCTCTGCGCCGTGCTGGCCAAGCGCCGCGCGCCGTACCGGATGCTGCCCGACGACGAGCTGGCGCGCGCGGCCGGCACCGAGCGGCACGGCGGCGTCGTCGTGGTGGCCAGGCCGCGGCCGATCGGGCTGATCGACTTCGTGCGGCCGCCGAAGGTCGGGCTGCTGCTGGTGCTGGACAGCGTCGGCAACCCGCACAACCTCGGCGCCATCGCGCGCTCCGCGGCGTTCTTCGGGGTGGGCGCGATGCTGCTGCACGAGACGCCGCTGCAGGCGATGCCCTCGCCCGCCGCGCACCGCACCGCGGAGGGGGGGCTGGAGTGGCTCGACCTGTACCGCACCCGCAACCTGCGCAAGGCGCTGCTGGCGCTGGCGCCGCACTACCGCGTGGTGGCGGCGACGCTGGAGGGCGAGACCGTGGCGCCGTCGGAGCTGCCGCGCGACCGCCCGCTGGCGCTGGTGCTGGGCGGCGAGGAGCGCGGCGTGTCGCACGAGGCGCTGGAGGTGTGCCGCCGCCGGGTGCGCATCCCCGGCTCCGGGCACGTGCAGAGCCTCAACGTGGCGCAGGCGGCGGCGGTGCTGCTGGCGGCGCTGTCGTAGGGCGTGCTTGACCGCCCGCGCGGGCGCGCCATGTCCGCACTCCCCGCTCCAGGAAACAGGGTGCCCCGCATGGTCAGGCTTCTCCCCCGTCCGGCGCTGCTGACCAGCGTGGTGGTCGCGGTTTCCGTGGCCAGCGGCGTGGCGTTCGGCGCGGCCGTCGCCGCCGCGGCGCTGGCGCTGCGGGTGGCGACGCGGCCCGCGGGGGCACGCCGCCCGTGATCCTGCTCTACCTGCCGTTCCTCGGGCTCATCCACTTCCTGTCCGGCAGCGCGCTCGGCAGCATGGCCGTGCTCTCGTTCAAGGCGCTCGCCGACATGCGGCGCACCGACCGGGCGGAGCGCGCCGGGACCTGAACCCTCGGCCGGACGCTTTCTTGGACCTGGCAGGAAGCAAGGCTGGGCTCTGCCCAGACCCGCCAGGGGCGAGCCGCCCCTGGACCGGCTTTACTTAAGTAAGGGATTCCAAAGGCGAGCCTTTGGCGGAGTTTGAGGCGGAGCCTCAACCTTGCCCGCCGGGTTCGTGGCGTCTTGCTCCCGGCGTGGCCGCGGTGCTACCGGCCCGGGATGACCGACGCGCCCACGCCCGATCCCCGGCCCCTGCTTTCCGTCGTGGTTCCGGTGCGCAACGAGGCGCCCAACCTCCGCCCCCTGGTCGTGGAGATCGGCGCCGCGCTGCACGCCGTGGCGCACGAGGTCGTCTACGTCGACGACGGCAGCACCGACGACACGCCGGCCGTGCTGCGCGCGCTGCGCGGCGAGCTGGCGGCGGCAGGGCACGCGCTCGTGCTGCGCCGCCACCGCGCGAGCTGCGGGCAGAGCGCCGCCGTGCTCACCGGCGTCCGCGCGGCCTCGGGCACCTGGATCGCCACGCTGGACGGCGACGGGCAGAACGATCCCGCCGACATCCCGGCGCTGCTCGGCCGCGCGCAGGCGCTGGAGGCGGCGGGCGGCAGGCTGCCGGTGCTGGTCGCCGGCCACCGCACCACGCGGCGCGACAGCCGCGTCAAGCGCCTGGCCTCGCGCGCCGCCAACGCCGTCCGCGCCGCGCTGCTGCGCGACGCCACGCCGGACACCGGCTGCGGCCTGAAGCTGGTGCGGCGCGAGGCGTTCCTGGCGCTGCCGCACTTCGACCACATGCACCGCTACCTCCCGGCGCTCGTGCTGCGCGCCGGCGGGCAGGTCGAGAGCGTGCCGGTCAACCACCGCCCGCGCACCCGCGGCGCCTCGAACTACGGCACCCTGGACCGGCTCTGGGTGGGCATCTTCGACCTCGCCGGCGTGGCCTGGCTGCAGCGCCGCTGGACGCGCCCGGTGCTGGAGGAGTGACCGCCTCCGCGTGCCCGGCGCACTCGCCGCCGGATGTGGCGCAGCGAGCCATGGGCGCCGGTCCGGGGCGGGTCGCCTTGCCGGGTGCGCGCTTCCAGGACGTGGGGCAGGGTCCTGGCCCTGCTTCGCCCGACCCCGCCGTCGAGGCGATGCCTCGATGACGGGTTCGGACGCCTCCCGCGTCGCGCTGCTGGCGCGGCCGCTGCTGCTGCTTGCCGGCCTGGTGGCCGCGGGGCTCGCCCTGCGCCAGATGCCCGGACTCGCGCCGCAGGCGATGCTCGAGCGCTGGGTCACCGGGCAGGGCCCGCTCGGCGCCCTGGCGTTCGTGGCGGGCGGCGGGGCGCTGTGCGCCCTGGGGTTGCCGCGCCAGGCGGTGGCGTTCGCCGGCGGCTTCGCCCTCGGCGCCTGGACGGGCGGCGCGCTGGCGCTGCTGGCGATGCTGGCGGGCTGCACGCTGGACTTCGCCTGGGCGCGCGGGGTGGCGCGGGACTGGGCACGGCGGCGGCTGCGCGGCCGGGGGGCGAGGCTCGACGCGTTCCTCGCCGCCAACCCGTTCACGGCGACCCTGACGCTGCGGCTGCTCCCGGTCGGCAGCAACGTCGTGCTCAACCTGCTGGCCGGCGTCTCGGGCGTGGCGTTCGCGCCGTTCCTGGCAGCGACGGCGCTGGGCTACCTGCCGCAGGCTGCGGTGTTTGCCCTGCTCGGCTCGGGCACCCGGGTCGAGCGCGGCGCGCAGCTCTGGCTCGGGCTCGCGCTGTTTGCCGCGTCCGCGGGCCTCGGGCTCGTCCTGCTGCGGCGCAGGGAGTGACGCGGGCGGCGACACGGCGGCCGGGCGGCAAGCAAGGCTGGGCTCTGCCCAGACCCGCCAAAGGCCAAGGCCTTTGGAAACCGATTTACTAAAAGAAGGCAATCCAAAGGCCCAGCCTTTGGCGGAGTTTGAGGCAGAGCCTCAACCTTGCTTGCTGCCCTGCCGTTCAATCGAAGTAGCGCAGGCGCAGCGACACCGCTCCGCCCGCAGGGCCGAGCCTGATGGCCGCGTCGTCGAACGAGGGCGGCCCGAAGCGCATCGGCGCGTCGTTGGAGAAGCCGATGCCTTCGGTCGGCAGGCCCAGCAGGCCGCGGTTGATCTTGCCGTCGTCGTTCTCGTCCAGGTACGACTGCACCGCGTACACGCCGGGCGGCAGGCCGGGCAGCGTCACGACGACGCTGCCGGCATGCGCCGGCGCGGCCGCGTGCCACGCGCAGTTCGGCTGGAGGAAGCTGGCGCGCGGGCACACCGCCACGCGGACGTGTCCGTGGTCGTTGCGCACGTTCGTGACCGTGACCTGCAGCGTGACGGGGGCCGTGTCCGCGTGGGGCGCGGGCTGGGCGGCAGCGTCGCCCATGCCGACGGACCAGCCGAGCGTGATCGCCAGGGCGCCGCGTCGTGCCGCGAGGGCGGAGGAGCGCGCGCCGGTGCCGCGGGTCACGGCGCGGCGGGGTAGGCGCGGCCACGCCACGTCGAGGGCCGGCCCCTCGCGGCACGGAGCAGGGCGGCCCACTGCACCACCAGCAGCGCCGCCACGCCCACCGGGTGCAGCAGTGCGCCCAGCAGCGGCTGGCGGAACCGCGCCGCCAGCAGCAGCCGCAGGCCGATTCCCGCCGCGGTGGCCGCGGCCGTCGCCGGGCCCGGGGAGAAAAGCAGGAGGATCGCGGGCAGCACCTGGCCGCCGCCCAGCACCGCGGTCCACGCCGGCAGCGCCCGCGCGCTGGCCATGCCCTCGGTGGCGTTCTTGGTCAGGCCCTCCCAGACCTGGGCGGCGCTGCTGTACATCCGGCAGGAGGCAAAGCCGCCGGCGTCGAACAGCCCGGTCATGGCGCCGGCGCGGCGGAACGCGCGGGGCAGGGTGATGCCGTCGTGCAGCGAGGCGCGGATCGCGCCGTGGCCGCCGGCGCGCCGGTAGTCGTCGCGGCGCACGATCACGAGCTGGCCGCATGCCGCGCCGAAGCCCGGCGCGGCGGAGCGGCGCATCGCGGCCATCGGCAGGTAGCCCAGCAGCAGGAAGTGGATCAGCGGCAGCAGCAGTTGCTCGGACCAGGTGATCGTCACCTGGCGCGGGAAGCCGCTGGCCATGCCGACGGCGTGGCGCTGCATGAACCCGGCCATGCGCGAGACGGCGTCGGGCGCGAGGCGGACGTCGGCGTCGACGAACACCATCAGCTCGTGGCGGGCGAGGCGCGACAGGGCCGCGCAGGCGTGCTGCTTGCCGGACCAGCCCGGCGGCAGGGGCGGGGCCTGGGCCACGCGCAGGCGCGGGTCGTCGATGGCGGCCAGGATCGCGGGCGTGGCGTCGGTCGAGGCATCGTCGAGCACCACCAGCTCGACCTCGACGCCGCGGCTGGCGAGCACGCAGGCGACGGCGTCGGCGATGTTGGCGGCCTCGTTGCGCGCAGGGATCAGCACCGACACCGCGGGCGTGCCCGTGGCGGGCGCGGGGCGGCGGTAGAGCGCCAGGTTCCACAGCGCGAGCGCCACCGGCCCGAAGGCCAGCACCAGGACCACGATCATGGTCGCGGGCTCGCGGCGTTCGCCGTGCGCTGCGCTGCCCTGCCGTGTGGCGAGGCGGCGCCGGATTCGTGCGAGGCGTCGTGCACGACGTCGTGGGCGGGGTCGAAGCTTCGGCCGGTGACCGCGGCGCGAACGCGGCGCCCCAGGTCGTAGACGCCGCCGACGCCTGTGCTGCCCTCCAGCAGGGTGCGGAACGGCGCGGGGTCGCGGGCCATGGCGTCCTGCGCCAGGGAGTCCATCGTCGTCGCCAACGCCGCCTCCAGGATCTGCGTGCCGGCCTGTGCCGAGCGGCCGCCGAGCGCCGCGGCCTCGATCGGCGGCCCGAAGCGCAGCAGGGCTTCCGGCCGGCTCTCGTTCCAGAACGGATACTCCACCGCGAGCGGCAGCAGCAACGCCTGCGGGGCCAGGCGGGCCAGGTGGGCGAGGCCGGGGCGCAGCGTCACCGGCCGCTGCCGCGGGTCGGCGAAGCGGCCCTGCGCCGTGACCCACAGCGCGCCCGAGGGCTCGGCCAGCACCCGCCCGCCCAGGCGCAGGAAGGTCGCGGCCCCCGCCCGGGTGTCCGCCTCGATGCCGAACATTCCCATGCGCCGCAGCACGCCGTAGCGCCCCAGCGCCTCGGCTTCCATGGGAGCGTGCGCCACTCGGCCACGCATCAGCGTGCAGTGCAGCAGGATGAAGATGGCCGGGTCCCACCAGGAGGGGTGGTTGGTGAACACCACCAGCGGCCGGCCCGCCGGAAGCACCGGCCAGTCCTGGCGCGCCAACCGGACCGCGTGGAAGTGGCGCGGCAGGTACCAGAGCAGGTAGCGGTGGAACAGCGCGATCGTCAGCGGCGAGCGTGCCGCCAGGGGATCGGGGCCTTCGGCCTGCGCCGGCCGCGGCGCTCCGTCAGGCATGGCGCGGGCGTCGGCGGGTATCGGGGTCGGAGATGCCTGAGAGCAAGCAAGGCTGGGCTCCGCCCAGACCCGCCAGGGGGGAGGCCCCCCCTGGACCGGCTTTACTGAAGTGATGGATTCCAAAGGCCTGCCTTTGGCGGATGAGGCAGAGCCTCAACCTTGCCTGCTTGCCTCGCTGTTGTCGTCCGGTGGGGCTCACGCCGCGCGGGCGCCTGCGCGGTCGCTGTCGAGCGAGTCCGCCGCGATCCAGCCGGACATCAGCACCATCGGCATTCCCGGCCCGGGGTGTGCCGCGCCGCCCGCGAGGTACAGGTCGCCCAGGTCGCGCGAGCGGTTGCCCGGCTTGAACGCCCCGAAGAACGAGCCGTGGCTCGCCAGGCCGTAGATGGCGCCGTCCAGCACCCGGTAGCGCTCGTGGATGTCCTGCGGCGTCAGCACACGCTCGATCACGATGCGGCTCTCCAGGTCGCGGAGCCCGGCGGTGCGCGCCAGCTTGTCCAGGATCACGCGGCGGTAGGCCGGGAGCATCTGCTTCCAGTCGTGGTGGGGGCGCAGGTAGGGGGTGTGCACCAGCACGTAGAGCGCCTCGCCGCCGGGCGGGGCCACGCCGGGCTCGGTGCGCGAGGGCGCCGCGATGTAGCAGGTCGGGTCGGGCGCGGGCTCGCCCTTCTTGTAGATGAAGTCGAACTCCTCCTCCGGGTCGCGGGAGAACACGAAGTCGTGGTGCGCCAGGTGCTCGTACGCGCGGTCGAGCCCGAGGTAGAGCACGACGCCGGAGCACGCCGCCTCGCGCTTCCAGCGCTTGGCGAAGCCGGCGGCAGGCGCGCCGCCGACCAGCTCGCGGTAGGTGCGCACGCTGTCCATGTTGGACACGACCGCGGAGAGCGGGATGCTCTCGCCGCGCTCGGTCACGACGCCGGTGGCCCGGCCGCCGGCGCTGGAGATGCGCGCCACGCCGTCGCCCATGCGCACCTCGACGCCCAGCTCCACGGCGAGCTTCTGCAGCGCCAGCGGCACGGCGCGCGTCCCGCCCATCGGGTACCAGATGCCCTCGTCGACCTGCATGTGCCCGATCGAGCACAGCACCGCCGGCGAGCCGTAGGGCGAGGAGCCGACGTACTGCACGAAGTGGTCGAGCATCTGCGACACGCGGGGGTCGGAGACGCGCTTCCTGATCTGCTTGGCGACGGTGGAGCCCATCTTCAGGCTCAGCACGTCCTTCAGCGTGGCGAGGTCCATGCCCTTGCGGAAGTCCATCGTGTCGCGGATGTCCTCCACCGAGCGCCAGAAGAAGAACTTCTCGCTGACGCCGTGCAGGCCCTCCGACATCTTCATGAAGTCCTGGTAGCCGCGCTCGGTGCCCGGCGCGTACTGCGCCAGCGTGGCCGACATTTGCGCCACGTTCTCCTGCAGGTCGAGCTGCGTGCCGTCGTCGAAGAAACAGCGCCACTGCGGGTCGAGGCGGCGCAGGTCGAGGCGGTCGGACATCTTCACGCCGGCCTCGGCGAAGATGCGCTCCAGCACCGAAGGCACCGTCAGGATGGTCGGGCCCATGTCGAAGCGGAAGCCGTCCTGCTCCCACTCGGCCGCCTTGCCGCCAAGCCAGTCGTTCTTCTCGAACAGCACCACCTTGTGGCCGCGCGCGGCCAGGACACAGGCCGCAGCCAGGCCGCCGAGGCCCGCGCCAATGACGCCGACGGGGAGGGTCTCAGCCATGATGGGGCCTTTTGCACAGAGGGAAGGAAGCAAGGCCAGGGCTCTGCCCCACGTCTTGAAAGCGGGGACCCGCCAGGAAGAGCCCCCCTGGACCGACGCTATGAAGTAACAGAACCCCGCGTGGGGTGCCGCAGCCTGCGGAGTGGTTTCCAGAGGCGAGCCTTTGGCGGGGTTGAAGCAGGGGGGCAGGGCCCCTGGCCTTGCCTGCCTGCCTCATGCCGGCTCCGCCAGCGCCGGTTCGTAGTTCGGCAGCGCCATCTTCGACGGCGCGCTCCAGTGCGGGTCCATGCCCAGGTCCTCGGCCATCAGCCGCGCCGTGATCCGCGCGCTCTCGAAGATCACCGGCAGCCCGCTGCCCGGGTGCGTGCCGCCGCCCACCAGGTAGAGCCCGTCGAGGTCCTCGAACCGGTTGCGCGGCCGGCGGTGCAGCATCTGGTTCAGCGAGTGCGCCAGGTTGAAGGTGGCGCCGCGGTGGACGCTCATCTCGCGCTCCCAGCCCATCGGCGTGAGCATCTTCTCGGTGACGATGCGGCGCTCGACGTCGTGCAGCCCGACGCGCTCCAGGCGCTTGAGCGTCATCGCCCGGTAGCGCGCCTGCTCGCCGGCCCAGTCCACGCCCTCGCCGTGGCGGTTGCCGACCGGGACCAGCACGTAGAGCGTCGAGCAGCCGCGCGGCGCCAGGTCGGGGTCGGTGACGCAGGCGTTCTGCACGTAGAAGGACGGGTCGCTCGGCGCCTCGCCCGCCTCGATCTCGGCGACGTTGCGGCGGTAGTCCTTGGACAGGTAGATCGTGTGGTGCGCCAGGTCGTCGCTGGCGCCGTCCAGGCCGAGGTAGAGCATGAACGTCGAGCAGGAGAACTTCTTGGCCGCGATCCTGCGATCGCTCCAGCGGCGGCGCAGGCGGTCGGGCACCAGCTTCGTCATCGCGTCGGCGAAGTCGGCGTTGACCACCATGGCGTCGTGGCGGATGTCGCCGCGCGCGGTACGCACGCCCACCGCGCGCCTGCCCTCGAACAGCAGGGTCTCGACCGGCTCGTTCAGGCGGATCTTCACGCCCAGGTCACTGGCCACGTCGGCCATCGCGGCCATCACCGCGCCGGTGCCGCCCTTCGGGTGGAACACGCCGAACTCGTATTCCATGAACGAGAGGATGGTGAACAGGCTCGGGCAGCGGAACGGCGACATGCCCAGGTACTTGGACTGGAACGAGAAGGCGAGGCGCACCCGCTCGTCGTCGAAATGGCTGGCGAGGTCGGAGTCCACGGTGCGGTGGGGGCGCAGCAGCCTGAGGGAGCGCAGCACGTCGGGGCGCAGGTAGTCGCGCATCGAGTTGAACGCGTTCTCCAGCACCGGGCGGAAGGCGGCGAGCTTGGCGCGGTTCTCCGCCATGAACTTCGGCAGGGCCAGGGCGTCGTGCGGGTTGAGGCGGGCGATCTCCGCGGCCATGCGCTCCAGGTCGGGGGTGGCGTGGATCTCGCCGCCGGCCTCGAAGATCAGGTGGTACTGCGGGTCGAGGCGAATCAGCTCGACCTCGTCCTCCAGGACGCGGCCGCAGGCGGCGAAGATGTCCTCCAGCACGCGGGGGTACAGGAAGAAGGTCGGGCCCATGTCAAAGCGGAAACGGCCGCGCTCGCTGTCCTGGGTCAGGGTCGCCGAGCGCCCGCCCAGGCGGTCCTTGCTCTCGTAGAGGGTGACGTCGGCGCCGGCGCGGGCCAGCAGCATGGCGGCCGCGAGCCCGCCGGGTCCCGCACCGACGATGCCGATGCTGCGTGTCTTGCTGTGAGGAGGCATCCGGCCGTTGGTATCCCTGTCTCAGGCGGCAGCGGCTCCTGCCGCACCTGTCCCGGCGTGAAATGGGAGGCCCCGCGCGCTTGTCAGGTCCCGGCGTCGCGACGTTCTCGGGATGTGGCCCGCGACGGCAGCGCCCCGCAGCAAGGCAAGCCGGCGCCGACCTCGTCAAGCCCCGGCGTCCCGTAACGTTCCCGCGCGCCCCGCCGGGCGCACCCACACGTGATGGCGGGGCGGTCCTGGCCGCGCTATGCCGGGCACCGACAGCGAGGGGCCGCAGGCATGGCAGCGTCAGGACCGGTGCCCGCGGCGATGGCGGGCACGAGCCCGCCCGGCCCGGGGCGCCCCTTTCTCCGGCCAGCCGGCCCCGTCCCGCGCTGCGCCGTGGTGCTCGCGCTCGGCGTGCTCATGCCGTGGGCCGGCGTGGCGCAGGACCGCGCGCCCGGCGTCGTGTCGGGTCCGCCAGGCCAGGATGTCGCCGGCCTGCACGAGGAGATCGAGCGGCTGCACGGCCGCGTGGACGAGCTGGGCATCGAGCTGCAGCGCCAGGAGCGCATGCTCGGCGCGCTGGCGGCCCGGATGCCGGATGCGGCCGGCGCCCGGGCGCTGGAGGGGCCGGGCGGCAGCGTGGCGTCCGGCGCGCCGGCGGCCGATGCCGCCAGTCCTGCGGTCGCCAGTCCTGCGGTCGCCAGTCCTGCGGTCGCCGGTCCTGCGGTCGCCGGTCCTGCGGTCGCCGGTCCTGCGGTCGCCGGTCCTGCGGTCGCCGGTCCCGCGCCGCGGCCGGCCCGACGCGACGCTGGCGCGGCGAAGCAGGCCTCCCCGGCCGTGCCGCCGGATTCGACCGCGTCGGCGCTGATCGTGATGGTCGGCAACGACGGCGCGCTCACGCTGGAAGGCCGGCCGGCCGCGCTGCCGACGCTCGGCTACGCGCTGCGCGCCGCGGCCGGCGGCGACGCCACCCGCCGCGTCGTGGTCGGCGCCGAGCCGAAGGCCAGCCCGGCCCAGGTCGGCGAGGTCGTCTCCGCCGTGTCGCAGTCCGGCTTCGGGCGCATCACCATCACCGGGCCGTAGCGTGCGGGGCTCCGCCGGGCGGTGAGGCCGGCAGGCAAGGTTGAGGCTCCGCCTCAAACTCCGCCAAAGGCTCGCCTTTGGAATCCACTTGGTGAGGAAAGGGTTTTCGAAGATCCCTGGCTGGCGGGCCTGGCGAAGCCTCCTGAAGGGTCCAAGGACCCGCCTGGTCGCAGGTGATGGGCAGCAAAGGGCAAGCCCAGCCCTGCTTTCCGCTTGGCTTCGGAGCGCCTCCGTTCCGATATGCCGAGCGAAGCCGGAGTCAGCCCCATGTCCCAACACGCCCAGACCGCCCGCCTGACCGTACCGGCCCTGCGCGCCCGCAAGGGAGGCGACAAGCTGGTGTGCCTCACCGCCTACACCGCGCCGATGGCCGCGCTCCTCGACCCGCACGTCGACGTGCTGCTGGTCGGCGACTCGCTCGGCATGGTGGTCTATGGCATGCCCACCACCCTGGGCGTCACGCTGGACATGATGATCGCCCATGGCAGGGCGGTGATGCGCGGCGCCGAGCGGGCGCTCGTGGTGGTCGACCTGCCGTTCGGCAGCTACGAGGCCAGCGCTGGCCAGGCCCATGCCAGCGCCGCGCGCGTGCTGGCCGAGACCGGGGCGCAGGCGGTCAAGGTCGAGTCGTGCGACGGCATGGCGGAGACGATCGCGTTCCTGGTCGGCCGCGGCATCCCGGTGATGGGGCATGTCGGGCTGCGTCCGCAGGCGGCCAACGCGGACGGCGGCTTCCGCGCCAAGGGCCGCACGGAGGCGGAGCGGGCTCGCGCGCTGGCCGAGGCGCGCGGGGCGGCGGAGGCCGGCGCGTTCGCGGTCGTGGTCGAGGGGGTCAGCCGCGACCTGGCCGACGAGATCACCGCCGCCGTCGCGGTGCCCACCATCGGCATCGGCGCCTCGGCCGGGTGCGACGGGCAGATCCTGGTGGTCGACGACATGCTGGGCCTGTTCGAGTGGACGCCGCGCTTCGTGCGCCGCTACGCCAACGGGCGCGGCCTCGTGGCGCAGGCGGCGGCGGCCTTTGCTGCGGACGTGCGGGCGGGGACGTTCCCGGGCGCGGAGGAGACATACGGGCTGCGCAAGGGCGGGTGAGGCGGAAGGCAGCAGGCAAGGCTGGGCTCTGCCCAGACCCGCCAGGGGGGAAGCCCCCCCCGGACCGGCTTTACTTAGTAGTGGATTCCAAAGGCTTGCCTTTGGCGGAGTTTGAGGCGGAGCCTCAACCTTGCTTGCCTTGGCCCCGCGTCCAGACCGTCTGCGCGTTGGTGAACTCGCGGATGCCGAAGTGCGACAGCTCCCGCCCGTAGCCGCTCTTCTTCACGCCGCCGACCGGCGTGCGCGGGTTGGACGCGCTGAAGCCGTTGACGAACACGCCGCCGGTCTCCATCCGCCGCGCCATGTCGCGCGCCTGTGCGGCGTCCGCGGTCCACAGGTTGCCGCTGAGCCCGTACTCGCTGGCGTTGGCCAGCGCCAGGGCGTGCTCGGCGTCGCGCGCCACCGTCAGGGCGGCGACCGGGCCGAACACCTCCTCGTCGAAGGCGGCCACGCCGGGGCGCACGTCGCCCAGCACGGTGGGCGCGTAGAACCAGCCGGGGCCGTCGATCCTGTGGCCGCCGAGCAGCAGGCGCGCGCCCTGCGAGAGCGAGCGCGTGACCTGCTCGTGCACGCCGTCGCGCAGGTCCTCGCGGGCGATCGGGCCGATGGTGGTGGCCGGGTCTGTGGGGTCGCCGGCGCGGACCGCGCGGGCGGCGTCGAGGAACCTCGCGGTGAACGCCTCGGCGATCGGCGCCTCCAGGATGAAGCGCTTGGCGGCGAGGCAGACCTGGCCGGCGTTGGCGAAGCGGGCCTTGATCCCGGCCTGCACGGCGGCGTCGACGTCGGCGTCGGCCAGCACGATGAACGGGTCGATGCCGCCCAGCTCCAGCACCGACTTCTTGAGCGCGCGGCCGGCGAGCGCCGCGACGGTGGCGCCGGCCTTCATGCTGCCGGTCAGGGTGACGCCGGCGATGCGGCGGTCCTCGATCACGGCGCCGACCGCGTCGTTGTCGGCGTTGAGGAGGGCGAACAGGCCGCGCGGCAGGCCGCTGTCCTCCCAGGCGTCGCGCAGCAGGTGGGCGCAGCGCATGACGTTGGGCGCGTGCTTGAGCACGAAGCCGTTGCCGGACAGCATGATCGGCACCGAGGCGCGGACCGCCTGCCACAGCGGGAAGTTCCACGGCATGATGCCGAGGACGAGGCCGAGCGGCCGGTAGGCGACGTGCACCTCATCGCAGCCCTCGACCTCGACCGGCTCGTCGGCCAGCAGGGCGGGGCCGTGCTCGGCGTACCACTGCGCCGTGGCCGCGCACTTCTCGACCTCGGCGTGGGACTCCGCGAGGATCTTGCCCATCTCTGCGGTGATTACCGGGGCGATCGCCGCTGCACGGGCGCGCAGCGTGGCCGCGAGCCGTGCGTGGACCAGGGCGCGCTCGGCGATCGGCGTGGCGCGCCAGGTGCGGAACGCGGCGTCGGCGTCGGCGAGGAGCCGCTCGACCTCCGCGGGAGCCTGGAACGCGAAGCGCTCGATCTCTACGCCGGTGGCGGGGTTGCGCGAGACGGCGCCGGGGGTGTTGGGCATCGTGCGGCCTCCGTGCCGGGCGGGCCTGTCGCGCAGGCTGGCGGCGGGGATGGGTCGGACGCGAAGGCAGAAAGCAAGGCTGGGCTCTGCCCAGACCCGCCAGGGGCGAGCCGCCCCTGGACCGGCCTTACTTAAGTAGTGGATTCCAAAGGCCTGCCTTTGGCGGAGTTTGAGGCAGAGCCTCAACCTTGCTTGCTTCGGCCTCAGTCCCGTTCCTGAAGCCGGGCCAGCAGGAAGTCGCGGAACACCATCACCCGTTTCGAGCTGCGCAGCTCCTCCGGGTAGACGAAGTAGGCGTCCACCTTGGGCGCCTTGGTCTCCGGCAGCAGCCGCACCAGGCCGTCGAGGTCGGCGCCCATCCAGTCCGGCAGCGCGCCGATGCCGAGGCCTGCGCGGATCGCCGTGGCCATCGCCGCGAGGCTGTTGACCTCCAGCAGCGCGCGCCGCGGCTGCCCCGGGCGCCGGCCCGCCTCGGCGAGCCAGTTCATGTCGGCCACCGGCGCGTGGTAGTCGCCGAACAGGATCAGGCGGTGCTCGTCCAGCTCCTCGGCGCGGGTCGGCACGCCATGCGCCTTGCAGTACTCGGGCGCCGCGCACACCAGCCAGCGGATCTCCATCAGGTGGCGCTGCACGAGGTCGGGCTGGCGCGGCGGGTGCATGCGGATCGCCACGTCGGCCTGGCGCATCGCGAGGTCGAGGTCGGCGTCGTCGAGCAGCAGGCTGACCGTGACGTCGGGGTAGGCCGCAAGGAATCCCGGCAGCTTCGGCGCCAGCCAGGAGCCGCCGAAGCCGACGGTGGTGGTGACGCGCAGCCGGCCTGCGGGCTTCTCCTTGCTCTCGGTGAGCAGCGCCTCGGTCATCGCCAGCTTGGCGAACACCTCGCGCACCGTGCGGTTGAGGCTCTCGCCCTGCTCGGTGAGGATCAGGCCGCGGGCGTGGCGGTGGAACAGCGGCACCGCCAGGGCCTCCTCCAGCGCCGAGATCTGGCGCGAGACGGCGGACTGGCTGAGGTTCAGCGTGTCGCCGGCGTGGGTGAAGCTGCCGGCCTCGGCGACGGCGTGGAAGACGCGCAGCTTGTCCCAGTCCATCACCGCTCCTGGCCCGTGGCGGGCGCCCTGTCCGGGGCGCGCTCCGTGGCAGCCTGCCTCGCCCGGGGCTCAGTACGCGGCGGCTCAGTACGCGGCAATGGAGGCGACCTGCCCGGCCACGATGTCGCCCTGGCCGGCGAGCCAGCGTTCCGCCTCCAGCGCGGCCATGCATCCGGTCCCCGCCGCGGTGACGGCCTGGCGGAACACACGGTCGGCCACGTCGCCCGCGGCGAACACGCCGTCGATGCTGGTGCGCGTGCTGCCCGGCTCGGTGACGACGTAGCCCTCGGAGTCCAGGGCGACCTGGCCGCCGAACACCGCGGTGTTGGGCGTGTGGCCGATCGCCACGAACACCCCGTCCACGGCGAGGCGGGACAGCGCGCCGGTGCGCCGGTTGCGCAGCGAGAGGCCGCACACCGTCTCCGGCTGCCCCTGGCCGAGCACCTCGTCGACCTCGCTGTCCCAGGCCACCTCGATCTTGGGGTGCGCGAACAGGCGGTCCTGCAGGATGCGCTCGGCGCGCAGCGAGTCGCGGCGGTGGACCAGCGTCACCTTGGTCGCGTGGTGGGTGAGGTAGAGCGCCTCCTCGACCGCGGTGTTGCCGCCGCCGATCACGGCGACCTCCTTGCCGCGGAAGAAGAAGCCGTCGCAGGTCGCGCAGGCCGACACCCCGCCGGCGCGCAGCCGCGTCTCGGAGTCGAGGCCGAGCCAGCGCGCCGAGGCGCCGGTGGCGATCACCACGGAGTCGGCGACGTAGGTGTCGCCGGAGTCGCCGGTGCAGCGGAACGGCGGGCGGCCGAGATCGGCCTCGGTGATGATGTCGTCGACGATGCGGGTGCCGACGTGCGCCGCCTGCGCCGCCATCTGCTCCATCAGCCACGGGCCCTGCACCGCCTCGGCGAAGCCGGGGTAGTTCTCCACGTCGGTGGTGATGGTGAGCTGCCCGCCAGGCTGCAGGCCGGCGACCAGGATCGGCTGGAAGCTGGCGCGGGCGGCGTAGATCGCGGCGGTGTAGCCGGCCGGGCCTGCGCCGATCACGAGCAGGCGGGTGCGGTGGGTCTGCGGCATCGGCGATCCTGTCCCCGGCAATGGGCCACGTTACCGGGCGGTTGCAGTGCCGCGCAAGCAAGCGCCTGGAGACCGCGAAGGTGGTTCGTCTTTCCGTGGGCGGTAGGCCGGGGGCAGGAAGCAAGGTTGAGGCTCTGCCTCAAACTCCGCCAAAGGCAGGCCTTTGGAATCCATTACTTAGAAGAAGCCGGTCCAGGGGGGGCTTCCCCCCTGGCGGGTCTGGGCAGAGCCCAGCCTTGCTTGCTGACGGGGTGGCGGCGGAGGTCGTTGCGATGGGTCCGGGAGGCAGAGCCCGGCCTTCGGCCTTGCGCCATCGCGTCCGCGGCCCGATCTTGCGGCGGCCGGGCGGCGTTCCTGCCCTCCGGCCTGACGCGCGGTGACATGGACACCACCACCCAGGCCGAGCTTGACGGGATCGACCGGCGCATCCTCGACGAGCTGCAGCAGGACGGCCGCATGACCAACGTCGAGCTGGCGCGTCGCGCGGGGATCTCGGCGCCGCCCTGCCTGCGGCGCGTGCGCCGGCTGGAGGAGGCGGGGATCATCCGCGGCTACCATGCCGACACCGACCCGCAGGTTCTGGGCTGGGAGATCACCTTCTTCGCCATCGTCGGGCTGGACAGCCAGAAGGAGGCGGTGCTCTCGGCGTTCGAGGCGCTGGTGGCGCTCTGGCCGGAGGTGCGCGAGTGCCACATGATCCGCGGCGGCGGCGACTTCCTGCTGCGGCTGGTGGCGCGCGACACCGCGCACGAGAACCAGCTCACCCGCAGGCTCACCGGCACGCCGGGCGTGGCCAGGGTGCAGACCCTGCAGACCATCCGCACCAGCCGCAGCCTCGCCGGCGTGCCGCTCTAGCTCCCCGGCCGGGACGGGCCAGCATCTCCGCCTCGCCGCTGCCGGCGTGATGGCGCGTCGGGTTCCGCCCGCGGCGCTGGCCCTGCTGGCGCTCACCCTCCTGGTGCGGCTGCTGGTGGCCGGCCTGGTGCCGCTGTCCCCGGACGAGGCGTACTACTGGACATGGTCGCGCGCGCTGGCGCCAGGGTATCTCGACCATCCGCCGATGGTGGCGCTGTGGATACGGGCCGGCACCGCGCTCGCCGGCGACACCCGGCTCGGGGTGCGGCTGCTGGCGCCGCTGGCGGCGGGGCTGGGCTCGGCGCTGCTGTGGCGTGCCGCCGAGGACATCCTGCCGGGGCGCCGCGCCGGGGTGGCGGCGGCGGCGCTGCTCAACGCCACGCTGCTGCTCGGCGTGGGCGCGGTGACGATGACGCCGGACACGCCGCTGCTGTTCTTCTGGTGCGCGGCGCTGGCGGCGCTGGGGCGGCTGCTGCGCACCGGGCGCGGGGCGTGGTGGCTGGCGGTCGGGCTTGCAGCGGGGTGCGCGCTGGAGAGCAAGTATACCGCGCTGCTGCTCGGCATCGGCCTGGCGCTGTGGCTGCTGGCGGCGCCGCAGGGGCGGCGCTGGCTGCGCACGCCGTGGCCCTGGGCGGGCGGGGCGCTGGCGGCGCTGCTGTTCGCGCCGGACCTGCTGTGGAACGCGGCGCATGGCTGGGCCAGCTTCGTCAGGCAGGGCGGGCGCGCCGCGGACTTCCATCCCGCGCAGGCGCTGCGGTTCGAGGCGGAGCTGCTGGCCGGGCAGCTCGCGCTGGCGACGCCCCTGGTGCTCGCGGCCTGCGTGGCGGGGATGTGGCGCGCGGCCCGCGGCTGGCGCGATCCCGGGCTGGCGCTGCTGGCGGCGCTGACGCTGCCCGGGGCGGCGGTGTTCCTGGAGCACGCCGCCGGCGACCGGGTGCAGGCGAACTGGCCGGCGGTCCTCTACCCGGCGGCGGCGATCGCTGCGGGCGGCCTGGTGCGGCGCTGGCGTCCGGCGGCGGCGCTCGGCCTCGTGCTGGCGGTGCCGGTGTATCTGCAGGCCGCGGTGGCGCCGCTCCCGCTGCCGCGGTCGCTCGATCCCACGCTGGCCCGGCTCGGGGGCTGGGCCGGGCTTGCGCGCCAGGTTCCGGGCGACACGACACGGGGCGGTGCGTCGGGCGCGCCCGCTCCGCGTGACGCACCGGATGCCGGGGTGGCACGTGACGGGGCACCGGAGAGTCCGGGCGGTGCGCCGCCGCTGCCTTTGGCGGCCGACGAGTATGGTCTGGCGGCGGAGCTGGCGTGGCAGGGTGTGCCGATGGTGCTGGGGGTGGAGCCACGCTGGGCGGCGTTCGACCTGCCGCGGGTCGACCTGGGCGGGCGGGCCGTGCTGCTGCTCCGCAGCGAGCGGCGCCGGGAGGACCCGGACGTCGCCCTCTGGGCAGAGGCGCGGCAGGTCGGCACCCTGGTCCGTGCGCGCGCCGGCCAGGTGGCCGAACGCTACTGCCTCTACCGGGTGGTCGGGCGCCCCGGACTGGTCGGCACCGCGCTTCCCGGGCCTCGGGCTGCAGCACCTTCCGCGTCGTGACCTTGCAGAAAGCAAGGCTGGGCTCCGCCCAGACCCGCCAGGGGCGAGCCGCCCCTGGACCGGCCTTACTTAAGTAGATGTTTCCAAAGGGCTCGCCCTTTGGCGGAGTTTGAGGCAGAGCCTCAACCTTGCTTGCTTCGTCGCTCATTCCTGAAGGCCGTCGGTGTTAGCGGCCGGTTAAACCCGATCGGTCATGATGCCTGCCACGGAACAGGCGGTGCGGCTGATGGCGAAGAAGGACGGCAAGGCGACCATCGTCATCCGCAGGGAGGAGGTGGTCGAGGGCGGGCACCACGGCGGCGCGTGGAAGGTGGCCTACGCCGACTTCGTGACCGCGATGATGGCGTTCTTCCTGCTGATGTGGCTGCTCAACGCCACCACGGAGGCGCAGCGCCGCGGCATCGCCGACTATTTCAGCCCCGTGATCGGCAGCAGCCGGAGCCCGGCAGGGCAGGGCGGCCCGTTCGGTGGCCACACTCCCTACGATCACGGCCCGCTGCTGTCCGACCAGGGCGCGCTTGCCGTGATGAACGCAAAGGCGCCTCCCACCAACGTCGAGGACGACGACAGCGACACCCCCGCGCAGACCATGAACTGGCGCGAACCCGGCCGCAGCGAGGTGCCGCCCGACGCTGACGGCTTCGCCGCGCGTCCGGCCGCCGGCCCGGGCGGTCCCGGCTCCGGATCGCCCGCGGAGGCCTCGACCGACGGCGTGGCGCAGCGGCTGCTGACGGAGGCGCACACCCGCGCCGACCCGGGCAAGGCGGCCGACGCCCAGATCGCCGCCCGGAACGCGGCCCAGGCGGCAGCCCAGGAGCGTGCCGCGTTCAAGGCCGCCGCGGCGGAGATCAGGCAGGCCCTGGAGGCCGACCCGGCCTATGCGGAGCTGTCGCATCAGCTTTCGGTGGACATGACGCGCAACGGTCTGCGCGTGCAGATCATCGACGAGGACGCACGCCCGATGTTCGCCACCGGCTCCGCCGCCGTCAACGACCGTGCCCGCCTGCTGCTGCGCAAGATCGCCCCGGTGCTGCTGCGCCTGCCCGAGCAGATCGCCATCACCGGCCACACCGATGCGGCATCCTACCGCGGCGGCGAGCGCTCCAACTGGGAGCTGTCCGCGGAGCGTGCCAACGCCACCCGCCGCGTGCTGGCCGAGGCGGGTCTGCCGGAGTCGCGCATCCGCAGCGTGACCGGCGACGCGGATCGCGACCTGCTGCTGCCGGCCACGCCGCTGGCCGCCGCGAACCGCCGCATCGCCATCACCGTGCTGCGCGAGGCGCCTGGCCGCGCCTCCGACCCTGCGGCCGCGCCAGCTCCGGTCCCGACGCTGGCCGCGTCCGCGGCAACGGCGGAGGCTGTACCCGGCTCGTCCTTCCAGCGGCCGGCGGCGATGCCGCCTGCCTCGCGCTGAGGCCGCCGCGATGCTCACCCTTGGCGGCCTCGGCTTCCTGTTCGCCTGCGTGTTCGGCAGCTTCCTGATGTCGGGCGGGGCGATCGGCCCCCTGCTTGAGGCGATGCCGTTCGAGCTGCTCACCATCGGCGGGGCCGCCCTCGGCACCTTCGTCATGGCCAACAGCATGCACGACGTGAAGCACACGATCGGCGCCTTCAAGAAGATCCTGAAGGGCTCCGGCTTCCACAAGGCCGAGTATATCGAGCTGCTGAGCCTGCTGTACTTTCTCACCCGTCTGGCCACGACGAAGGGCTCGATGGCGCTCGAGTCGCACATCGAGAGGCCTTCGGAAAGCCCGGCCTTCCAGAAATTCCCCAAGGTGCTGGCCGACCAGCACGCGACCGCGATCATCTGCGACTACCTGCGCATGGTGGGGATGAACGCCGACGATCCCTACCAGATCGAGGATCTCATGAGCCGCGAGATCAAGAAGACGCTGCACGAGGAGATGCACCCGAGCCATGCGATCCAGACCATCGCCGACGCCCTGCCCGCGCTGGGCATCGTCGCGGCGGTGCTCGGCGTCATCAAGACGATGGGCCACATCAGCGAGCCGCCCGCTGTGCTGGGCGAGATGATCGGTGGCGCGCTGGTCGGCACCTTCCTCGGCGTGCTGCTGGCCTACGGCATGGCCGCGCCGTTCGCGACGCGGATCAAGGGCGTGGTCGAGGAGGACATCAAGTTCTACGAGGTGATCCGCGGCGTCCTCGTCGCCCACCTGCACGGCATGGCGCCGCAGGTCAGCGTGGAGACCGGGCGCAAGCTGGTGCCGACGCAGTACATGCCGGGCTTCGCGGAGCTGGAGGAGGCGGTGCAGGCGATCCAGGTCGGCTGAGCGGCGGGAAGCAGGGCCAGGGCTCTGCCCCATGCTTGAAGGCGGACCCGCCAGGAGCAGTGCCCCTGGACCTGCACACGCAAGAAAAGGTAAAGCGAGGGGTGCCGCTGGCCCTGGTATGGGTTTCCAAAGGCGAGCCTTTGGCGGAGTTTGAGGCAGAGCCTCAGCCTTCCTTTCTTCAGGTCGGCTGCCCGTAGGCCTTGCGCCGCAGCTCGTCGAGCCGGGCGTCGCCGCCCTCCGTCTTCGGGTCCAGCTCCAGCAGCTTTTTCCAGGCCGTGTAGGCGCCCTTCGCGTCGCCGTGCTGCTCGGCCATGTGCGAGAGGTCGTCGAACGCCACGAAGTCGCGCGGCTCGGTGTGCACCGCCTGTTCCAGGTCGCGCACCGCGCCGGCGTAGTCGTTTCCCTGGAACCGGGCCAGCGCGCGCAGGCGATACAGCTCGGCCAGCTCCGGCTGCAGGTCGATGGCGGAGGAGAAGTCGGTGATCGCCTCGCCGGCCTGGCTGGCGCTCAGCTCGCGGTTGCCGCGCTCCACCAGCAGCGACACGGCCGGCGTCGCCGTCTTGAGCAGGTAGACCCGCAGGTGCGCCTCGATGATGCTGGCCGCGGTGCTGTCCGTCGCCTGCTGCAGCGCCGTCATCATGTGCTCGGTGACCACCTGCGGGCTGGCCGTCTGCGCTGCGGCGGGTCCCGCGACCAGTGCCCCGCCACCGGCCAGCAGCATCGCCAGACGCAAGGCCACGATCGGCCTTCCCGCCCTGGTGCCGGTTTGTCCGGTGTTGTCCGCGTCGTCGCGTCGCCGTGCGATCCAAATCCTGTTCATTCGCCGTGCTCCCGACGCCGACGCCCTGCCGGGCCTGCGCGCCGCGTGGTTCGCGTCTCAGTGCCGGGGCACGTGCGGGCGGCCGGCTTCCGCCGCCTTGATGGCCGCCGGCCCGCTCAGGCCCGCGTCGATGCCGTCCAGCCCCGCCGCGTCCACGCCGTCCCGCCCGTCCATGCCGAGCTCCGTCCGCCGATCGCCGGTGTGCGGCCGTGTCGCGGCGTCGAACGGGTCCCGGCCCGGCGTCGCCGTCTGCGCCCGCCCGATCTCGTCCAGCGCCGCCGGCCGCGGGCCGCCCTGCATCCAGTCCAGCAGCTCCACCGTGTGCACCACGGGCAGCCCGCCGCCGCCAAGCTGCGTCAGGCAGCCGATGTTGCCGGCGGCCACCAGGTCGGGCTCGGTGGCGTGCAGGTTGGCCAGCTTGCGCTCGCGGAGCTGGCCCGCGATCTCCGGCTGCACGATGTTGTAGGTCCCGGCCGATCCGCAGCACAGGTGCGGCTCGCGCGGCTCCACCACGACGAAGCCCGCCTGCTTCAGCAGCACCTTGGGCGCGGACGTCACCTTCTGGCCGTGCTGCAGCGAGCACGCGGAGTGGTAGGCCACGCGCAGCCCGGATGGCGCGCGGGTCGGCGTGTAGCCCAGCTTCGTCACGTATTCCGAGATGTCCATGGCCAGCGCCGACACCCGCTCCGCCCGCGTGCGCCACGGCTCCGGCTCCTCGCGGAACATGTAGCCGTAGTCCTTCACCGTGGTGCCGCAGCCCGAGGTGTTGATGACGATGGCGTCGAGGCCCTCGCCGCCCTCCTCCACGGTCTCGCGCGCCCAGCCTGCCAGGGCGGCGCGCACCGTCTCCATCGCCTGCGCGTGGCGGCCCATGTGGTGGGTGAGCGCGCCGCAGCAGCCGACGCCCTTGGCCACCACTACCTCGATGCCGCGCCGGGTCAGCATCCGGATCGTCGCCTCGTTGATCGACGGCGCCAGCACGGTCTGCGCGCAGCCCACCAGCAGCGCCACGCGGCCGACCCGCTGCCCCTCGGCACGGTGCACCTGCGGCGCCTGCATCCCGCTCGCCGGAGGGGTCCGGGCCGGCGCCAGCGACAGCATCGCGCGGACGCGCTGCGACGGCAGCCCGCGTCCCGGCACCAGCCCCGCCAGCGGCCGCGCCAGCCGCGCGCCGCGCAGGGCCCAGCGGAACACCGCCGGGTGGGGCAGCACGCGCGACAGCACCTCGCGCATGGCCCGCTCGTGCCAGGGGCGGCGGTAGGTGTTCTCGATGTAGGTCCGCGCGTGGTCGACCAGGTGCATGTAGTTCACGCCGGACGGGCAGGTCGTCATGCACGACAGGCAGGACAGGCAGCGGTCGACGTGCTGCACCACCTCGCGCGTCGCGGGGCGGCCGGACTCCAGCATGTCCTTGATAAGGTAGATGCGGCCCCTGGGCGAGTCCAGCTCGTCGCCCAGCAGCACGAAGGTCGGGCAGGTCGCGGTGCAGAAGCCGCAGTGCACGCAGGTCCGCAGCACGCCGTTCGCGCTGGCGGTGTCGGGGTCGCGGAGCTGCTCGGCGGTGAAGCTGGTCTGCATGGCGGCATTCCGGGTGGTGGCACGGGGAAACAGGAAGTCGCAGGAAGCAAGGCCGGGCTCTGCCCAGACCCGCCAAAGGGCGAGCCCTTTGGAAACCATTTACTTAGGGGATCGGATTCTCAAGGACTGCCTTGGGGGGCGCCTTGGAGCATGGGGGCAGAGCCCCTGGCCTTGCCTGCTCACAGCCCCGCCACCATCCGCCCCGGGTTGAGCACGCCCCCCGGGTCCATCGCCGCCTTCACCCTGCGGGTGATCGCCGCGAGGGCCGCGACCTCCGGCGGCAGCACGGCGACCGCAGCACGCAGCGCGTCCGGCGCGCGCAGCAGCGTCCAGGCGCCGCCCGACGCCAGCGCCGCCCGCGACACCGCCGCGTGCGCCACCTCGCTCGGCGGCCCCGCCAGCCAGGCCAGCCCGCCGCCCCAGTCCAGGAACCCGCGCAGGCCCGCCGCCTCGGCCGCGTCCAGCACCGCCGGCCCGCGCGACGGCCGCACCGAGACCCGCCACACCGCGTCGCCCCGGTCCGCGCGCAGCGGCCTGGCGTCGCGGATCGCCGCCCACGCCGCGAGGCTGGCCTCGTGGTCGAGCCGCACCGGGGGGGCGAAGCGCGCCATCTCCGCGGTCAGCCGCCCCAGCCGGTACTCCGTGCTGTGCGCCAGATCCTCGATGCGCAGGATCGCCAGCGGTCCCGGCGGCAGCCCCTCGACCCGCGCCGCGGCCTCCGGCGGCAGCCAGGCCGCGCCGGACACTGCGTAGGGCGAGCCCAGGCCGGCCGACAGCGCCGCCACCCCGGCGCGCGAGTCCAGCCCGGCCAGCACGACGGAGCCGGTGCGCTCCGGGCGCGGCAGCACCTTCATCGTGACCTCGGTGATCACGCCGAGCGTGCCGTGCGAGCCGGCGAGCAGCTTGCACAGGTCGAGGCCGGTCACGTTCTTCAGCACGCGGCCGCCGGAGCGCGTCACCTCGCCGGCGCCGTTGACCGCGCGCACGCCCATGACGTGGTCGCGCATGGCGCCCCAGGCCACGCGCCGCGGCCCGGACAGGTTGGTCGCGACGACGCCGCCCAGGCTTTGCGGCACGAGGCTCTGCGGCACGGCCTCGCCGTCCGGCAGCAGCAGCGCGCCCAGGTCCGGCGGCTCGGCGATCAGGTGCTGCCCGCCCTCGGCCAGCGCCGCCTCGACCTCGGCCAGGGCGGTGCCCGCCCTGGCCGACAGGATCAGCTCGTTGGGCGCGTACAGGCCGATGCCGGCGTGGTTGCGCGTGGACAGGGAGCCCGCCGCCTGCACCGGACGCAGCATCCCCAGCTTGCTGCCGCGCCCATGCACCAGCAACGGCTCGGCCCGTGCCCGCGCCGCGCGCACCACGTCCGCGATCCCCGCCTCGGTGTCGGGCGCGAAATCAGCCAAGGCGGGCATTTGAACCGGTCAGGGCCGCATGGGCCCGCGTCGGGTCGGTCGGCTCCGGGGGCGGGAGTTCCGGACGGTGCCGAGTTGGACGGCGGTTCGGCACACGCGGCGTGGAGCTGGTCGGCCCCGCGGTCCCCTGTGCGGCGCCGGCGATCATTCCGCCGCCTGGAGCGCCGCTGCCCGTGGTCCCGGCGCCGCCCATTCCCGGGAGAGCCGGTCCTGCACCGCCTGGTCCTGCAACGGGAACACCTTGGCGGTGTTGAGCAGCCAGCCCGGGTCGAACGCCGTCTTGATGCGGCGCTGCTGGTCCAGCTCGACCGGGGTGAACTGCACGTCCATCAGGTCGCGCTTCTCCACACCCACGCCGTGCTCGCCGGTCAGGCAGCCGCCGACCTCGACGCAGAGCCTGAGGATGTCGGCGCCGAACGTCTCTGCGCGGTGGAAGCTGTCCGCGTCGTTGGCGTCGAACATGATCAGCGGGTGCAGGTTGCCGTCGCCGGCGTGAAAGATGTTGGCGACCTTGAGTCCGTAGCTGTCGCTCATCTCCTGCATCCGGCGCAGCACCTCGGGCAGGCGCGAGGTCGGGATGGTGCCGTCCATGCACAGGTAGTCGGGGCTGATGCGGCCCACCGCGCCGAACGCGCCCTTGCGGCCCTTCCAGATCGCGGCACTCTCCTCGGCGGAGGAGGATACCTTCAGGCTGATGGGCTCGTGCTGCCGGCAGAGCGCGCTGATGCTGGCGAGCAGGTTGTCCTGCTCCTCGACGGAGCCCTCGACCTCGATGATCAGCATCGCCTCCGCGTCGAGCGGGTAGCCGGCGTGGGCGAACGCCTCGCAGGCGTGGATCGCCGGGCGGTCCATGAACTCCAGGGCGACGGGGATGATGCCCGACGAGATGATGCTGTCCACGCAGGCGCCGGCGACCTCGTTGGAGGAGAACGCCGCCAGCATCGCGCGCTGGCCCTCGGGGGAGCGCAGGATGCGGACGGTGACCTCGGTGACCAGCACGAGCTGGCCCTCGCTGCCGGTCAGCAGGCCGAGCCAGTCGTAGCCCGGCGCGTCGAGGTGGCCGCCGCCGATGTCGAGGATCTCGCCGTCCACCGTGACCACGCGCAGGCCGAGCAGGTTGTTGGCCGTCACCCCGTAGCGCAGGCAGTGCGCGCCGCCGGAGTTCATGTTGACGTTGCCGCCGATCATGCAGGCGAGCTGGCTCGACGGGTCGGGGGCGTAGAAGAACCCGTCCTGGGCGACCGCCTGGGTGATGCCGATGTTGGTGACGCCTGCCTGCACCACGGCGAGGCGGTCGTCGTAGTCGACCTCCAGGATGGCGTTCATGCGCATCAGGCCGACGACCACGGCGTCGGCGAGGGGCAGCGCGCCGCCGGACAGGCTGGTGCCGGCGCCGCGCGGCACCACGCGGACGCCGTTGGCGTGCAGGTAGCGCATCACGGCGGCGACCTGCTCCGTGGTCTCGGGCAGCACCACGGCCATCGGCGGCTGGCGGTAGGCGGAGAGCCCGTCCGTCTCGTAGGGGCGCAGGCGCAGGGGGTCGGAGATCAGCCCGGAGGCGGGCACCAAGCGCGACAGGCCGGCGACGATCTCGTCGCGGCGGTCCAGCACGTCCCGTTTCGGTTCCGGCAACTGGATCATGGCGCCCTCCACCTTGCGCCCGTTTGGCCGGGCTTGGGTGCAAGACATGGCGCACCGGAGGGAAGGCGGCAAGTTCCGCGTGCGTGGCACGGCGCCAGATCGACGTCGCGTGTCAGGAGCGGCCGGGACCAGGCGGCGGGAAGCCTGCTTAAACCAGCGGTTTCCAAAGGCCTCGGCCTTTGGCGGGTCTGGGCAGAGCCCGGCCTTGCTTGCTGACTGGCTACCGGCGCACTCGCGGGGAAGGTCCGCGGCCCGGCGTGTCAGCCGGGGCGGTCAGCCCTGGCGGGCCTTCATGCGGGGGTTCTTCTTGTTGATCACATAGACCCGGCCGCGGCGGCGCACCACGCGGCAGTTCTTGTCGCGGACCTTGGCGGCGCGCAGGCTGTTGCGGATCTTCATGACGCGACCTCGGGCGAGTGCGGCGGGGCCGCAACCGGGAATGGCGCCTGTCGCACGGCCGCCACGCACGGCGGTCAGACACTGAGGCATGCCGGAAGGCGGGCGGAATACCGGCGGCCTCGCCCGCTGTCAACCATCCGCCCCGCGGGTGAGTGGTGGTCTGCTTGTCGGCCATGGTCCCGGGGCGGTCAGCAGGAAGCAAGGTTGAGGCTCTGCCTCAAACTCCGCCAAAGGCTCGCCTTTGGAATCCACCTGTTTGAGCAAGGCAGGGTTTTTGGAGGCTCTTGGCTGGCGGGTCCGACCCTGCTTGCCGCCTCGGCTGCCGGCCACGTTCCCACGGAGGCCAGGTGCGGTGGTTGACGTCGGGGTGGTCAGGGCTGATGTCGCGGGGCACGGCCACATCGCGCCGCGGAGGGGCGGATCGTGGCGGACAGATCGAGACAAGGCGGCCTTGCATGGACCGCGTTCCTGGCCATGGCGTTCGCCGTGGTGGCCATGACCGGAGTCGTCGCCACCTACGCCGCCCAGATCCCGCTGCAGCGCGCGCTGCTGCACGAGGCATTGCTCGACCGCGTGCTCCTGGCCGGCCAGGCGAGCGATCCCGCGCAGGCGCTGGGCACGCTCCGCCCCGAGGTCGCCGAGGTTCTGGGCGACCAGGCCACGCCCGTGCTCGACGGCTCCGGCCCGCTCGCCAGCCGCGTCGCCGCCGCCCGCAGCCACCTGCAGGACAGTTTCCGGGCCGAGGCCGCCGACGTCGGCTTCCGCCTGCGCATCGTCATCTGCGTGTTCGCCACCGTCGGGATGCTGTTCGGCGCGATGGTGCTGAGCGTGGTCCGCCGCTCGGTCTGACGGCGGCGGCCGGCCCTGATCCATCAGCAAGCAAGGCTGGGCTCTGCCCAGACCCGCCAGGGGCGAGCCGCCCCTGGACCGGCTTTGCTTAAGTAACGGATTCCAAAGGCGAGCCTTTGGCGGAGTTTGAGGCAGAGCCTCAACCTTTCTTGCCTGGCTCCTACTACCAGGATTTCGTTCACCCGGCCGGTTGCAGCGTCCGCAGGTAGGCGATGATCGCCTGCCGCTGGCCCACGTCGGGCACGTTCATCGGCATCGCAGCGCCCGGCACCATCGCGGCCGGGCCGGCGAGCCAGCGCGCCAGGTTCGCGTCGCTCCACACCAGGCCGGACCAGGTCAGCGCCGCCGAGTAGGGGTAGCCGGGCACGCCCGCCGCCGTGCGCCCGACCACCCCGGCCAGGGAGGGGCCCACCTTGCTGCGGTCCGCGGCGTGGCAGCCGCTGCACTGCGTGGCGAACAGTTGCGCTCCCGCGGCGGCGTCCTCCCCGCCGAAGCGCGCCAGGTCGGTGGCACCTTCCGGCTTGCGCGAGGGGAAGAACGTGTAGGACAGGGTGATCTCGCTCACGTCCTTCGTCTCCCGGTCGGTGGCGAAGCGAGGGTCGACGAAGAAGTCCACCGGCATCTGCACCTTGGCGTGGGCGGCGAGGCGCTCCTCGGTGAAGCAGAAGCACTGGATCTTCTTGAAGTACGGGCCGGCCTGGTCGGGGGTGACGTTGAAGGTGGCGTGGCCGACGATGTCGTGGTCCGACAGGTTCTCTGCCTCGAAGAACACCAGCGTGTCCTCGCCGAGGTGCAGCCGCACCCGGCGCTGCATCGGGCGGAACCGCCACGGCAGGCTGGGCGCCACGCTGGTGTCGAAGCTCACCGAGACCGTGCGGCTCGACACCGCGGCGTCGTCCGCCGCCACGCGCTGCGTCGTGCCGCCGGCGCCGGTGGCCTCGCAGAACAGGCGGTAGAGAGTCACGGAGTAGGACGTCACGACCGTCATCGTCGCCAGGACGGCGAACAGGCCGGCCAGGGTGAGGGCGAGGCGGCGGCGGGCAGGGGTCATCATGGCGGTGATCTGGGCGCGGGATGCGGGGGCGGCAAGGAAGGCCGGGGGGTGCTTCCGAATGCGGCTACTGATTCGTTCCCGGAAACCAAGGCCTGCGCTTTTCTTATGTGTGCCGGTCCAGGGCGGCTCGCCCTGGCGGGTCCCCGCTTCCAGGCGAGGGGGCAGAGCCCTGGCCTTGCTTCACCCGCGCACCAGCGACAGCACCGCGCGCGCCACCAGCTCCGGCGCCTCGCGCGGCATGAAGTGCCCGACCCCTGGCACGATCGCGCGGCGGTACGGCCCGGTGAAGTGCCGGGCGTGCGGGTCCTGCTCGTGGGGCGGGTGCACGCCGTCGGTGCGGCCTTCCAGGACCACGGTGGGCACCGTGATCGCCGGCGTTGCGGCCAGCGCCTGTTCGATCGGCTCCAGCGCGGGGTCGCCGGGTGCGGCCTGGTGGCGGTGGCGGTAGGACTGGATCACCACCGCCACGAAGTCCGGGTGGTCGAACGAGGCGGCGGTGCGCTCGAACTCCGCGTCGGGGAACGCCCAGCCGGGCGACCACATCCGCCACAGCGCGTGGCACAGGCGGCGGCGGTCGTCACGGAGGGAGGCTGCGCCGCGATCGGTGTGGAAGTACCACTGGTACCAGAGGCGGCGTTCCTGCTCGGGGTCGGAGGGCGCGCGGGCGGCGGCGATGTCCTGGAGGTTGTAGCCGCCGAGGCTGAGCAGGCCGGCGACGCGCTCCGGCCACAGCGCCGAGACGATGCAGGCCGCGCGCCCGCCCCAGTCGTAGCCCGCGAGCACCGCCGGCCCGAGGCCGAGCGCGTCGAGCAGGTCGCGCAGGTCCGCGCCGAGCGCCGCCTGCTGCCCGGAGCGCGGGGTGGCGGCGTCGAGGAAGCGCGTCGGGCCGCAGCCACGCAGCCACGGCACGATCACCCGGCAGCCCTCGGCTGCCAGCGGCGGCACCACGGCGTCGTAGGCCCGCGCGTCGTCGGGGAAGCCGTGCAGCAGCACCACGGGCGGGCCGTCGGGCGGGCCGTGCTCCTCGTAGCCGATCTCCAGCGTGGGGGTGCGCACCAGGCGAGGCGCCGATTGCGCCGGGATGGGCGAGGGGCCGTGCGGTGGGGTCATGGTCGGCTCCGGGGATGTCGTGAACGTCGAGCCCATGCGGGGCGGAGGGCCGGAGGGCAACGCCGGGGCGGCTGCCAGGTCGCGGCGGGCCTGCCGCAGCGCCGGTGATGCTGCGCGACCGGGTCCGCCCGCCGTTCGGTCCGCCCGCCGTTCGGTCCGCCCGCCGTTCGGTCCGGGTGTGCATCCTTGGTCGCGGTGGCAACATCGCGCCATAATTGTATGGCGAAACTCAGAAACATGTTGCTCCTGTCGGGGGTGACAGGGACAACGGCGCTGGCGCGGACAGAAGCGCGGGACGCGAGGTGCGGCGTGCGGCGTTCGGGCGGGTGGAACGGGATCGTGCTGCGGGGGGTGCTGGCGGCGTGCCTGCTGCCGCTGCTGGCCGGGTGCGGCGGGGGCGGCGCGGGCCTCACCGCGCGGCAGTCGGCGCGCAACTACGCCGGGAGCAGCCACCGCTATCCGCCCCCCGGCCCGCCAGAGGACCCGTGGGGGCCCTACATCCGCGAGGCGGCGCACCGCTTCCGCGTGCCGGAGCAGTGGGTGCGCGCGGTGATGCACCAGGAGTCGGGGGGGCACGCCTTTCTGGGGGGCGCGCCGATCACCTCGTCGGCGGGCGCCATGGGGCTGATGCAGGTGATGCCGGCGACCTACGACGAGCTGCGGGTGCAGAACAGCCTGGGCGACGACCCGTTCGATCCGCACAACTCGATCCTCGCCGGCACCGCCTACATCCGGCAGATGTATGACCGCTACGGCTCGCCCGGGTTCCTGGCCGCCTACAACGCCGGGCCGCAGCGCATGGACAACTACCTGGCCGGGTCGGGCTCGCTGCCCAACGAGACGGTGAACTACGTCGCCGCCATCGGGCCGCATCTCGGCGGCGCCAGGCCGGGCGGCGGCTCGGCCCCGGTGATGCTGGCCGCCGCTGCCCCGGCGCGGTCTGGCTATGGCCGCCGGCGTGGGTCCGGATGCGTGCGCGATCCGGACGCGGCCTACGACTCGCCGTGCGGCACGATCGCCCGGCCGCCCGACCCGGAGCCGGTCGAGGTCGCTGCCGCACCCGCGCCGCGCTGGGCCGCGCCGGCTGCCCAGGCGTATGCGGGCGCGTCGTCGGCCGGGTGCGTGCGCGATCCCGACGCGGCGTACGACTCGCCGTGCGGCAGTGCGCCTGCGCCGGTGGTGGTGGCCGCCGTGCAGCCGACGCCGCCCGGCTGCGTGCGCGATCCCGATGCCGCCTACGACTCGCCGTGCGGCGCGGCGCGTCCGGCGCCGGTGCTGGTCGCGGCGTCGCAGCCGGTCGCCGCCGCGATCTATCGCGACGCGCCCCCGGCCTATGCCACGCGTCCCTCGTCGCAGCAGGTCGCCGAGGCGCGCGGGCCGGTCCGCCCGACGTTCGTGCCGCCTGCAGGCGCCGGCGATGGTGCGCGGGGCGAGTCGGGTCGGTCGTATGCGATGCCGGCTTTGATGACGCACGCCGACGCGGCGCCGGTCCATGCCGCGCGCGAGGCTGCGCCGGTGCGGTTCGGCGAGCCGGCGCTCCGGGCGGTGCCGGTGCTGGCGGGCGGGGGGGGCGGGCAGGGCTGGGGCATCCAGGTGGGGGCGTTCGCCACGCCGGAGCTGGCCCGCAGCACCGCCGAGGGCGCGCGGCGCGCGGCGCCGCAACTGCTCGGCGCCGCGCAGACCCGGGTGGGCACGACGACGCCGTTCGGGGGCGCGGTGCTGTATCGCGCGCGCCTGGTCGGGCTGGGGGCGCAGGAGGCCGCCGAGGCGTGCGCCCGCGTGCAGCGCCAGGGTACGCCGTGCCTGACGGTGGCGCCGGGGGCGTAGCTCGGCAAGCAAGGCTGGGCTCTGCCCAGACCCGCCAAAGGCCGGGCCTTTGGAACGCCTTCCTTAGTAGTGGATTCCAAAGGCCTGCCTTTGGCGGAGTTTGAGGCAGAGCCTCAACCTTGCTTGCCTGCCTGACCGGTCAGGCCCTGCCCGGCGCGGTAGCCGCGCCACCCCGCCGCGCGCAGCTCGCAGGCCGGGCAGGTGCCGCAGCCGTAGCCCCAGTCGTGGCGGTGCGCGCGGTCGCCGAGGTAGCAGGAGTGCGTGCCCTCCACGAGCGTCGCCACCAGGCCTGCGCCGCCCAGCCGCTCCGCCAGCCGCCAGGTCTCGGCCTTGTCGCGCCACATCAGCGGGGTTTCCAGCACGAAGCGCCGCGCCAGGCCGAGGCTGACCGCGAGCTGCATCGCCTTGATCGTGTCGTCGCGGCAGTCGGGGTAGCCGGAGTAGTCGGTCTCGCACATGCCGGCCACGATCCGGCGCAGGCCGCGCCGCCAGCCGAGCGCCGCGGCCGACGCCAGGAACAGCAGGTTGCGGCCGGGCACGAAGGTCGTCGGCAGGCCGTCTCGGCCGGTCTCGATCGCGACGTCGGCGGTGAGCGCGGTCTCGCCCAGGCCGGCGATCAGGCTGCGCAGGTCGAGCATGTGGTCGGCGCCGAGCCGGCCGGGCCACAACGCGGAGAGGGCGTCGCGCAGCGGCGGGCGGCAGGCCAGCTCGACGGCGTGGCGCTGGCCGTAGTCGAAGCCGACCGTCTCGACGCGGGGGTAGCGGTCCAGCGCCCAGGCCAGGCAGGTCGCGCTGTCCTGGCCGCCGGAGAACAGCACCAGGGCGTGGTCGTCGGAGGTCGTCGGCATGGGGGGTTATTCCGGCCAAGGGAGAAGCAAGGCTGGGCTCTGCCCAGACCCGCCAGGGGCGAGCCGCCCCTGGACCGGCATGATTTAAGCACAAGGCCGGCATCCGCCCCATGTGCGCCGGGGTCCGGGGGGCGGCTCGCCTCCCGGCCTTCGCTTTCTTGGCCGCCGTCCCGTGCGGCCGGGGGCACGGGCCACCACATCCGCGCCATGGACCTCGATTTCAGCGAAGACGAGATCAGCCGCTACTCCCGCCACATCCTGCTGGCCGAGATCGGCGGCACCGGGCAGGCGCGGCTGCGCGCGGCGCGGGTGCTGGTCGTGGGCGCGGGCGGGCTGGGCTGCCCGCTCGCGCTGTACCTGGCGGCGGCCGGCGTCGGCACGATCGGCCTGGTCGACGACGACCGCGTCGAGCTGTCCAACCTCCAGCGCCAGATCGCCCACGGCGTGGCCTCGCTCGGGCGGCCCAAGGTGGAGTCCGCGGCCGACGCCATCCGCGCCCTCAATCCGGACGTCGTGGTCCACGCCCACGAGGTCCGGCTCGACGCGGGCAACGTCCTCGCGCTGGTCGAGGGCTACGACGTGGTGTGCGACGGCACCGACAACTTCGCCACGCGGTTCCTGCTCGCCGACGCGTGCGTGCTGGCGCGGCGCACCCTGGTCTCGGCGGCGGTGCTGCGCTTCGAGGGGCAGCTCTCCACGTTCAAGCCGCACGCCGACCCGCAAGGGCCTTGCTACCGCTGCCTGCATCCCGCGCCGCCGCCGCCGGGCCTGGTGCCGGCCTGCTCCGAGGCGGGGGTGATGGGCGCGGTGACCGGCGTGATGGGCACGCTGCAGGCGACCGAGGTGGTCAAGGAGATCGTCGGCATCGGCGAGGGCCTGTCGGGACGGCTGCTGGTCTGGGACGCGCTGGCGGTGCGGTTCCGCACGGTGCGGCTGCGGCGCGACCCGGACTGCGCGCTGTGCGGCCCGAACGCCACGATCCGCGGCCTCTCGGCCCATGCGGGGGAAGGTCGTGGCGGGGCCATGCTCGCCTGCGATGCGCCGGGCGCCGGGCCTGCGTCCGGGCCGGACGATCCGGGTCTGCGCGGGAGGGCGGGCGGTGCCGGCTGACCCGCTGGCCCTGCTCCTGCTGTCCGGCAGCCAGGAGCGGGCGCATTACGCCTTCGTGCTGGCGGCGGGCGGGGCCGCGCTGGGGCGGCGTGTCGTGCTGTTCGCGACCAACCGCGGGTGCCTCGCGCTGTGCCGTGACTGGTCCGCGCTCGACGGCGCCGGACGCGACGCGGCGATCCAGGCGCGGGGCGTGGCCGGCCTCGCGGAACTGCGCGAGGCTGCCGTCGCTCTCGGGGTGAGGCTGATCGCCTGCGAGGCCGGGATGCTCGCGGAGGGCGTGGCGCGCGAGGACCTGCTGCCGGGGGTCGAGGTGGCGGGTATCGCCACCTTTCTCGAGGCGGCCGGCGGGGGCCAGATTGTCTCGTTGTAGCGTCGGGCTCCGCACGCCCTGGCAGGTCTCGTCCGGACGTGGGGCGGGATGCGCCATGGCCGAGGGTGTCCACCGCACGCCTGCTCCCGTTCCGCGCTCCGCGCCTGGGTGGCAGGGGATGGCGAGGCGTGGGGCGCTGGCGCTTGACCGGCTCCATGCAGGCTTGGCACGCAGGGGGATGCGTCACGCTCTCTCCGGCCTCCCTTCGCTGATCCTGCTCGTCCTGCTGTTCCCGGCAGGCCCGGGTGCCAGGGCCGCCGATCCCGCTTCTCCCGCGCAGCACGGGGCCGTCCCGGTCGCGGGCGCGCATCCGGCCGTCAGCCCTGCCGTGCAGGGTGCATCGCCGTCGCCCGTCGCCCATCCCGCATCGTCGGGTGCGGCGCATCCCGTTGTCACGAAGCCCGTAGCGGCCGCGTCCGGGCCGGCGCATCCCGGTCACGCGCCTGCGAACGGGGCGCATCCGGGACCACGCGGTCCGGCTCGGTCCGGCTCCGCCCGCTCCGGCCTGGCGCATCCCGGTTCTGTGCATTCCGGTCCGGCGCATCCGGGTCCGGCGCGTCGGCCCGTTGCTCCGCCGCCCGTGGTGGAGGCTGCCCCGCCGCCGGCGGAGCCCGACAAGGGCAGCAACACCGGGCTGCCGCTGCCGCGCTGGTCGGCGCTGCGCACGGAGGAGGTGAACCTGCGCACCGGGCCGGGCACGCGCTATCCGATCGACTGGGTGTACAAGCGTCGCGACCTGCCGGTGAAGGTGGAGCGCGAGTTCGACGTGTGGCGCCTGGTGGCGCTGCCCGACGGCACCAAGGGGTGGGTCAGCGGCGCCACCCTGGTCACGCACCGTACTTTCAGCGTGGTCGGGGCGGCCGCGGCGCCGGAGCGGGCGATGCGCGCCGAGGCCAGCGAGGAGGCCGCCGTGGTGGCGCGGCTCAAGCCAGGGGTGATCGGGCGCATCCGGGCGTGCGAGGTCGGCGCCGCGTGGTGCCAGGTGCAGGTCGGCGAGTACCGCGGCTGGCTGCGGCGCGACGCGTTCTGGGGGACCGACCCGGGCGAGGCGGTGCAGTGATGCCGGCGGGCTCCGACATCGACCCGTCAGGAAGCAAGCAAGGCTGGGCTCTGCCCAGACCCGCCAGGGGGGAGGCCCCCCTGGACCGGCTTTACTTAAGTAAATGTTTCCAAAGGGCTCGCCCTTTGGCGGAGTTTGAGGCAGAGCCTCAACCTTCCTTGCTTCAGCGTTCCGCCAGGTCGAGCAGCGCCGCGAACCCCGTCTCGCTGCCCAGCGCCAGCATCGCGCCGTCGCCGCTCCAGGCCAGCGCGGAGATTGCGCCGCGCCCCGACGCCAGCAGCGGCAGCACGCGCGCCGTGGGGATGTCCACCGCGACCACGGTGCCGTCGGAGAAGCCGGCCGCGACCAGGTCGCGCTCGGGGTGGCAGGCGACGCGGGTGCAGATGACCCCGTCCGGCGCGATGGCCAGCTCGGTCGGCGCCTTGCCCATCGGGCCGCCGCCGTGGAACGGCCACAGCACGATGCTCTCCGCGCCGGAGCTGGCCAGCCACTTTCCGGTGCGGCTGAAGGAGAGGGACTCGGTCTTGGTGGGGTAGCCGCTCATGCGCATGTGCTGGCCGTCGGCGAGCCGCCAGCCGTGCAGGGAGTTCTCCTGCATGGTCGTCACCACCGCCTCGCCGGCGGGGTGGATGACGAGTCCGGTGTGGCTGCCCTTCCAGTCCAGCAGGCGGGCGCTGTCGGTCTTCGCCTGCACGAACCAGAGCGAGGCGCCGTTGTAGTGCGAGGCGGCGACGCGCTTGCCCTTCGCGTCGAACGCCAGGCCGGTGACGGTGCTCGGGTGGTCCAGCACCTTCAGCGTGCCGCCCCTCGCGTCGAACAGGTGCGCGCGCCTGCCGACCGAGCAGGCCAGCAGCCCGGCCTTCGGGTCGGCGTGGCTCGCGACCTGCTCCACCCACTTCATGCCGAACGCGGCGATCCCGGTGGTCTCGCCGGCAGCCGTGGTGCGCCGGAAACCGCCGTCGTCGCCGCCGGTGAGGAAGCCGTCGCGCGTGGTGTCGGGCGCCAGCGCCAGCAGGCCGCCGTCATGCGCCTGCACCGCGCGCCACGGGCCGAAGCGCGGCGCCAGGTGCAGCGTGCCGTCGGCGGTCGCGAACGCGCAGGTAACGCCGTCGCGGGAGAAGCAGGCGGCGATGACGTGGGCGTCGAGCGGGTGGTGGGTGCCGCGCTCGGCGAGGAGGTGGTCGGGGGCGAGGGTGTTGCCCATCGAGGGGTCCTGTTCGGGGGAAAGGCAGGAAGGCCAGGGCTCTGCCCCATGCTTGAAGGCGGGGACCCGCTGGGGGCAGGCGCCCCCAGACCCGCATTCTGTAGGGCAAGTGGCAGGAAGCCGGATCGTGTGCCGCAGGCCCAAGCCGGATGTTTCCAAAGGCGAGCCTTTGGCGGAGTCCAGAGGCAGAGCCTCTGGCCTTTCTTTCTCCTACGCCGCGACCTGGCACGCCTCGAAGCCGCGGCGCAGTTGCGGGCGGTTGAGGTTGCGGCCGATGAACACCAGCCGCGACACCCGGTCCTCGCCCGGCTTCCAGGGGGCCACGTAGTCGCCGTCGGCCATCATGTGCACGGCCTGGAACGCGAAGCGCCGGTCCTCGCCCGCGTAGCCGAGGATGCCCTTGGTGCGCAGCAGGTCGCCGCCCTTCTCCGCCAGGAGTTGGCTCATCCAGGCGTTGAATTTCTCCCCGTCGATCGGGCGCCTGGCCTCGAACGAGACGCTGGCGATGTCGGCGTCGTGGCTGTGCTCGTCGCCGTGGGCGAGGAAGTCCGGGTCGAACGCCAGGATGCGGTCCAGCTCGAAGGCGCCCTGGTCGAGGATCTCGGAGACCGGCACGGCGGAGCGGGTCGCGCGGTGGATGCGCGCCAGGTGGTTGATGGCGCGGATGCTGGCCTCGACCGCGAGCAGCCCGGCCTCGTCGACCAGGTCGGTCTTGTTGAGCACGACGACGTCGGCGAAGGCGATCTGGGCCGCGGCCTCGGCGGAGTCCGCGAGGCGGTCGGGCAGGGTCTTGGCGTCGACCACGGTGACGATCGCGTCGAGACGGCACTTCGCGCGCACCGTCTCGTCGACGAAGAAGGTCTGCGCCACCGGGGCGGGGTTGGCCAGCCCGGTGGTCTCGACGATGATGCCGTCGAACTTCGTGCGCCGCTTCATCAGCGCGGCCAGGATGCGGATCAGGTCACCGCGCACGGTGCAGCAGACGCAGCCGTTGTTCATCTCGAACACCTCCTCGTCGGTGTCCACCACGAGGTCGTTGTCCACGCCCAGCTCGCCGAACTCGTTGATCACCACGGCGTACTTGCGGCCGTGGTTCTCGGTGAGGATGCGGTTGAGCAGCGTGGTCTTGCCGGCGCCCAGGTAGCCGGTCAGCACCGTGACCGGTACCTTGGCCTGCTCCGCGGCGGCGTCACGCGGCGCGGAGGCTGCGGCCGTGGCCTGGTCCGGCGGCGCGGCGGCGCGGCCCTGGGCGGGGGTGTCCTGGCGGGGGGGGGCCTGGTGGGGGGCGGGGGGCATGGTGGTGTCGCTCATGGGGGGTCTCCGCTGTCTCCGGTGGCCGACATATAGGCGCGCGCCTCGGCAAGCCCCAATCCCAGCAACAGGAAGAACCAGCCGGACAGCGGCATCGAGGTGAAGCTCGACGCGGAGGCGAAGGGCCATTCCTGGATCAGCGCCGCCACGAACAGGCCGACGCGCAGGGCGTGCCGGCCGGCTTTCGCTCCGTCCGCGTCCGCCTGGCCGCGGCGCTCCCGGGCCTGCCACAGCCCCCGCGACAGGGCGCGCAGCCAGGCCGCGACCAGCAGCCCGAACAGCAGCAGGCCCGGCACTCCCGCGTCGGTCAGCGCCTGGAGGTAGTGGTTGTGCGGGTGCTGCACGCAGACGTCCGGCGCGTCGCCACCGCCGTCGCCGCGTCCATCCCCCGGCGTGCTGTCCAGCGCGTGGAAGGTGGAAGGGTCCGGGCAGCCGGTGCGGTAGCCGTCGAAGCCGCGGCCGGTCCAGGGATTGGCGCGCGCGATCACCAGGGCGCGCACGGCGATGCGGCCGTAGTCGCTGTCGGGGAAGTGGCGCATCTGCTGGCCGAAGCGGGTGACCAGGTGGCCGAAGGTCGGCGGCGAGAGGATCGCGGTGGCCGGGACCAGGAGGGCGGCGGCGAGCAGGCAGGCCAGCACCACGCGGCGCAGGCGCGGCAGCAGCAGGCCGCTGACCGTCAGGCCGAGCCCGGTGAGCAGCAGCGGCATGCGCTGGCCGATGAGCACCACCGTGACCACGCCGGCGAGCGCCAGCGCCAGCGCCGCCCATGCCTGCCCGCGGACCATCCGGCGCGCGGCGGTCGGCAGCATCGCGGGGAACAGCAGCCGCGACATTGGCGGGCCGGCGCGCGGCTCGCGGTAGGGGCCGGTGAGCGAGCCGTCGGCCCAGCGCGGCCAGCCCCACAGGTCGCGCCCGGCCAGCGCCTGCAGCCAGCATTGCAGCGCGACGTAGAGCCCGGCCAGCGCCGCCAGCCGCGCCAGCCAGCGCCGGGTCGCGGCCCAGTGCGCCTCCGCCTCGCGCCGGCGTGCCAGGGTGTCGGTCTGGCGGTCCGGGCGGATCGTGCCCGCCAGCACCCAGTGTTCCAGGGCGGCGGCGAACAGCAGGACGCGCACCAGCACCACGGCCTGCACGAGCGAGCGTCCGCCGCCCTGGCCGAGGCCCGCCACGGGGAGCGAGCACGCCACCAGCCACAGCCACCATGCGCTCGCCACGCGCACCCAGGTCGTGCGCAGCCAGCGCCAGTCGCGCTGCCGGGCCGAGTGCAGCAGGAACAGCCCGGCGATCGTGGCGATCACGGCCTCGGCGAGGCCGCGGCCGTGCAGCAGCACCAGAGGCAGCACCAGCACGAGCGCGCGCACCGCGCGGGGCGCCACCTCGGGCGGGGCGGCCCGCGTCGTGGAGGCGGAGGACGTGATCGCGGGCGGGCGTGGGCGGCGCAGTCCAAGGGCCGCCATGGGCCGCAGCCAGGGCAGGGTCACGCGGCGGGTTCCGGGCTGCCGGCGTGGCCGAGGGTTTCGCCGGGCCGGGCTTCGACCAAGTGTGCGCCGCGCAGCCAGGCGGTGCGGTGCTCGGCTAGGCGGCGTTGGGCGGCGGGTCGGTCGAACCCGCGTGCCCGTGCCAGGCCCGCCGCCGACAATGCCGCGCGCGCCGAGGGCTCCGCCGTCAGGTGCAGCATCGCCGCCGCGAGCGAGCCGGTGTCCGGGCCGGCCAGCAGCGCGGCCTCGCCCACCAGCTCGGGCAGGCCGCCGCGCGGCGAGGCGATCAGGGCGCAGCCGCTGGCCATCGCCTCCAGCGCCGCGAGCCCGAACGGCTCCTCCCAGCGCGAGGGCACCACCACGATCGCGGCGCGCGCCATCGCGGACAGCACCGCGGGATGCGGCAGGTGGCCGAGCAGGCGGACCCCGGCCGCCGCGGCGCGCGGGCGGAGTGCCGCCAGGAACGGCGTGTCCGCGGCGTCGGGCGAGAACCGGTCGGCGCCGATCATCTCGGCCCGCCAGCCCGGTCGCTGCGGCAGCACCGCGGCGCAGGCCTCGACGAAGGCGTCGGCCCCCTTGGTCGCGGTGAGGCGGCCCGCGAACAGCAGCACGGCGTCGCGTGCGTCGGGCGGGGCCGGCGGCGGCAGGGCGGACAGGTCCAGGCAGTTCGGCAGCACCGCCGGGCCTGGCGTGCCCTCCGGCAGGCCCGCCATGAAGCGGCGGCGCAGGTGCCCGGAGACGCAGACCACGTCGAGGTGCCTCAGCAGCGCCAGCCGGGCGCGCGGCGTGCGCGCGCCGCGCATCTCCTGCGGGTCGTTGTGCAGCACCAGGCCGAGCCTCGCGTGCGGCAGGTGGCGGCGCAGGTGCAGCGCCACGGCGGGGCGGTTGTGCACCTCCACCAGACAGGGTCGGCGCGGGCGCAGCACGCGCGCCACGCCTGCGGCGTAGCGCGCGAGGCGCCCCAGGGGCGGCCAGGCCGGCAGGGGCGCGGGCAGGAACTCGACGTGGGCGAACGGCGCGGGCTGCGGCGCGCCCACCACGACGTCGCCGGGGAGCGCGAGCCGGTGCACCAGGAGGCCCACGGCGCCGACCGCGGCGGGCGAGAACCCCTCGCGCGGCGGCAGGACGATGGCGGCGCACGGGTCGGGCATGGCCGGCGTTCTAGTCCGCAGGGCGGGGTCTCGCCAGAAGGAAGCAGGCAAGGTTGAGGCTCTGCCTCAAACTCCGCCAAAGGTTCGCCTTTGGAATCCACTCCTTAAGCAAGGCCGGTCCAGGGGCGGCTCGCCCCTGGCGGGTCTGGGCGGAGCTGTCCAAAGGTTCCGGCGACCCGCTTGGGTCGTTGGAAGGGGCAGCGGAGGGAGAGCCCAGCCTTTGCTTGCTGCCTTGCGGGCCTAGGCGTCGACGCCGCATGCCTCTGCGACGCTCGCGAGGCCGTCGGCGCGGAGTGCCTCGGACAGCTCGGCCGCGAGGCGGGGGAGCAGCGACGGGCCGGCGTAGGAGAACGCCGTGTAGATCTGGACGAGGTTCGCGCCGGCGCGCACGCGGTCGAGGATGTCGCGCCCGGAGCCGATGCCGCCGCAGCCGATCAGGACGATCCTGCCCTGCGTGAGCCGCCGTGTCGCCCTGAGCATCTGCATGGCGCGCGCGCGCAGCGGCCTGCCCGACAGGCCGCCGGCCTGCGCGCCGTCGCGGCTTTGCAGGTCGGGCGGGCGGGACAGGGTCGTGTTGGACATGATCAGGCCGTCGACGCCGCCGTCCAGGGCGGCCTCCACGGCGTCGTGCAGCTCCGCGTCCGAGAGGTCGGGGGAGAGCTTGATCAGCAGTTTCGGGCGGGATGGGCAGGATTTGGCGATCGCGGCGAGGATGGCGCGGATGCGCTCGCCAGACTGGAGGCTGCGCAGCCCCGGGGTGTTGGGCGAGGAGACGTTGAGGGCGACGTAGTCGGCGTGGGGGGCGACGCGCGAGACGAGGAACGGGTAGTCGGCCTCCGGGTCGGCGTTGTCCTTGTTGATGCCGATGTTGATGCCGAACGGGGCGGGCAGCGTGCCGTGGCGAACGGCGCGGGCGATCAGGGCCTCGACGCCGTCGTTGTTGAACCCGAACCGGTTGACCACGCCCTGGTCCGCCTCCAGGCGGAACAGCCTCGGCCTGGGGTTGCCCGGCTGCGGCAGGGGCGTGACGGTCCCGGCCTCGACGAAGCCGAAGCCGAGCCGCATCAGGGGTGCGACCGCGACGCCGTTCTTGTCGAAGCCGGCCGCGAGGCCGATCGGCGTGCGGAAGCGGCAGCCCAGCGCGCTGACCTCCAGGGCGGGGTCCGCGGGGAGCGCCGCGGTGCCGGCGAGACCCAGCCGGAGCGCCAGGAGGGCGCAGTCGTGGGCACGCTCGGGATCGAGCCTGCGCATCAGGGGCATTGCGAGATCGGCGACGGACACGCTCGTCATTTTTGGGGTCATGGGGTCTTGTGCCGGCAGGAAGACAGGAAGCAAGGCTGGGCTTTGCCCAGACCCACCAAAGGCCCCTCTTTCAAGCATGGGGCCTTTGGAAACCCATCCCTGAAGGAAGGCAGGTCCAGGGGCGCTGCCCCTGGCGGAGTCCGGAGGCAGAGCCTTTGGCCTTGCTGGCTTGCTGCATCCCATGGTCGCACGGGCCAGGGTCATGCCCAGGTGACCCTTCCGGGAAGCGGGTGTAAGGGGTCGGGTTTTCGGGGGCCTGCGCGATGTGGAACGAGCCGTACCTGGAGACGTGCTGCCGTTCGGCCCTGCACCGTCTGTGCGTGTGTGACGCGGCAGGCCGCCCGCCCGGCCTCAAGGACGGCAACTGCCTGGAGCGGCTGGCCGCCATGGGCCTCGCGACGCAGCGGCAGGACGGGCGGTTCGACGTCACCGAGGACGGCAGGGTGCGACACGACTCCGAGATCATGAGGAACGGGATGCCGGCCCGCTAGGTCCACCTGCGGCCGATCCAGCGGCGAGGAGTCGCCACCTTACTCCAGCGAGAGGCTTGCGGCTTCCGGTCCCTTCGCGCCCTGGATGACCTGCATTCGCACGCTCTGCCCGTCGGTGAGCTGGGCGAGGCCGGCGCGCTCCAGGGTCGAGGCGTGCACGAACACGTCCTTGCCGCCGCCGCCCGGCGTGATGAAGCCGAAGCCCTTGCGCGGGTTGTACCATTTGACCGTGCCGGCCGTCTCGACGCCGGGGCCGGATTCCGCGGCGTCGCCGGTCGGGGCGGGGGGCCTGGCGCGGAGCAGGGGAGGAGGGGGTGCCGGCGGGGCGGGCGGAAGGTTGGACACGCCGGTCAGCAGGTAGCAGGGAGCCTGGGCGGCACGGCTGCTGTCGGCGTCCGACTCGATGGCGTTCTGCACGGCGCGGCGCCGCACCCGCAGCACCGTCACCGCGGCCGGGCCGTCGAGGATGTCGTCGACGTCCTCGGCCAGCACGGACATCCAGTAGGGGATCCCGCCGCGCTCGGTCAGGATGATCGGGTCGTCGAAGCTGCAGGGCAAGCCCGATTGCAACAGCAGCTTCGCCTCGTTCGGCGAGGTGAGGTGGTAGAGGTAGCCGTCCGGCCGGTCGTTGGCCCGGATCGGGTGCGGGTTGACGATGGCTAGCGCCGCGTCCGAGGCGCTGATCGTCAGGGGCCTGCCCGGCTCCGCGCCGGCTTTCGGCGCAGGTGCGACCGGAGCCGACGCAACCGGAGCGGGAGGAGTGTCGCGAATCTCTTGGGGCTGGTCCGCCTCCGGCAGGGCGGCGGGAGCGGCGACAGCCTGATCGGCCGACGCTGCGCCCGCATCCACGGTCGCGCCTTCGGCCGGGGTCGCGATTTCGGCCGGGTCGGCGGCGGCCACGATGGAGGGGACCGGCGTCTGCGATGCCGACGGGTCCGCCATCTCGACGGGATCGGGCTGCATCTCCGGGCCGTCCTGGCTTTCGGGTGGCGCAGACGCGGCTTTGGCGGGTTTGCGCCTTGGAGGGCTGCGCGGTCGCGCAGGAGCGACCTGCTGGACGTCGGAGGACGCTGGAGGAGCGGATGTGTCGAACAGGCCGGCCGTGTCGGCCGCATCGGGGCCGTCGGACTTCTTGCGCCGGGCCGGTTTCGGCCTCGACGGAAGCGGGTCGGGGCCGTTCGCCCCCTGATCCTGTGGTGCGAGGCTGTCGTGGACGAAATCCTGGTGCGGACTGGTCTGCGCGGGGGAAGGTTCGTGAGACACGATGTCGTGGGTGTCCGAGTCGGGATTCGGCATCGATAGCCTCGTTGGTGGTGTCGGCCGGCGTGCCACGGTCGGCATCCGGGGTCGAGATGTCAGCCCTTGCCAGGAAGCCGGAGCCTGCGCGACCGGCAGACGCTGGTTCCAAACGGCGGTGTCGTTCGTGGCCCGGCATCTCGATGACCTGGCCCGTGCCCGGGTTCCAGGCGGATGCCGCGCCGCATGAGATGCGCATCCCGGCCTGTGCCGGGGCCTGCGCCACGAAGCATGCACGGCGAGCGGCCTGATGGTATTGCCAAAGGCAACGGCGCCGTCAAGTCGACGCCGACGAACGCTGTCGGCGCATGCAGAAGCCGGTCGCCGCGCACCCTAGTACGGGGCAGCGCATGGCTGGGGCCTGACCGGGGCAGACGTTGCTGCGCCACAACGACCGCCGGGAATGGCTGCATTCCCATCGATGCCGGGGGCAGGAGTGATGATACCGACGGCCCCTCAGAATGACTGGTGAGGCAAGCAAGGTTGAGGCTCTGCCTCAAACTCCGCCAAAGGCAGGCCTTTGGAATCCACTCCTCAAGTAAGGCCGGTCCAGGGGCGGCTCGCCCCTGGCGGGTCTGGGCGGAGCTGCCAAAGGTTCCGACGATCCGCTTGGATCGTCGGAATGGCAGCGGAGGGGGAGCCCAGCCTTGCTTCCTGACCGGGTCGTGCCGTCACGCGATCAGCGCGACCAGGAGCGCATCCAGGCGCAGGCGTCCTTCCGGGGTTGCCCGCAGGGTGGCGTTCCGGCGCTCCACGTAGCCGGCCAAGACCGCCTGATCGAGCACGTCCAGCTCGATCGCCTCGTCCAGCCCCATGCCGGTGCGGGTCGCGAACCGCGCCTCGTCGATGCCTTCGTCGAGACGCAGGCCCATCAGCAGCATCTCGCGGGCCCGTTCGCGCGGCGAGACCGCGACCTCGCCCTGGCTGCCGTGCCCGGTGCGCTCGACGCGCTCGGCCCAGACCTCCGGCGCGCGGTGGCGCCGCGTGGCCAGCAGCGCGCCGTCGGCCAGGCTGATGCGGCCGTGGGCGCCAGGCCCGATGCCGGCGTAGTCGCTGTAGCGCCAGTAGGCGAGGTTGTGCCGGCTTTCCGCGCCGGGACGGGCGTAGTTCGACACCTCGTAGGGGAGCAGGCCGAAGCGTGCGGCTTCCTCCGCGGTGGCCTCGTAGAGCGCCGCGGCGTCGTCGCCGTCGGGCAGGACCAGCTCGCCGCGGCGGTGCAGCGCCTCGAACGCGGTGCCGGGCTCGACCGTGAGCTGGTACAGCGAGAGGTGGTCGGCGACGAGGGCGAGCGCCTCGCGCAGCTCCGCCCGCCAGGCGGCGAGCGTCTGGCCCGGGCGGGCGTAGATCAGGTCGAACGAGAGGCGGGGGAAGATGCCGCGGGCGACCTCCAGCGCGGCGACGGCGTCGCGGGCGGAGTGCCTGCGCCCGAGCGAGGCCAGCGCCGCGTCGGACAGGCTCTGCACGCCCAGGGAGGCGCGGTTCACGCCGGCCTCGCGGAAGCCGGCGAGGCGGCCGGCCTCGACGCTGGTGGGGTTGGCCTCCAGCGTGACCTCCAGGCCGGGCAGCGGGTCGAACAGGGCGCAGGCGTCGGCAATCAGCGCGGCCACCGTCTCCGGGGCCATCAGGCTCGGGGTGCCGCCGCCGAAGAAGATCGAGCCGAGCGGGCGCCGGCCGAGGCGGGCGGCCTCCCAGGCCAGCTCGCGGCGCAGCGCGGAGGCGAAGCGCGCCTGCGGGAGGACGTCGCGGACGTGGCTGTTGAAGTCGCAGTACGGGCACTTGGCCAGGCAGAACGGCCAGTGGATGTAGAGGGCGAGGGGCTCCATGGCCGCTAGGTGGGGTGGAGTCGAGCCTGGGGGAACGGGAGCGATCCGGCAGCCAGGAAGGAAGCAAGGCTGGGCTCTGCCCAGACCCGCCAGGGGCGAGCCGCCCCTGGACCGGCTTCTCTTAAGGAGTGAATTCCAAAGGCGAGCCTTTGGCGGAGTTTGAGGCAGAGCCTCAACCTTGCTTGCCTGTCTTTCCGGCGTCAGCCCAGCCGGTAGATCGCCGTCTCGCGCGTCGTGCGGTCCTCCAGCTCCAGGGTGGTCGGCACCTGGAAGCGGGCGATCTCGCGCATCCCGTCGCGCGGCAGGTAGGCGCGCCCGGGGTCGGCGACCCAGACCTCGGCGTCCTGCGCCATGCGCCGCAGCCAGGGCAGGATGTGGCCGGTCATGGGCGCCTCGTAGCAGACGTCGCCGCACAGGATCAGGTCCCACCGGCAGGGCGCGCCCACGACGTCCTGCGCGGTGGCGCGCACGACGGCGCCGGCGGAGCAGGCGTTCAGCCGCACGGCGGCCAGCGCCAGGGGGTCGATGTCGGCGGCCTCCACGTCGGCGGCGCCGGCCCTGGCGGCGGCGATCGCGGCGATGCCGCAGCCGGCGGCGAAGTCCAGCACGCGCCGGCCCGCGACGAGCGACGGCCGGTCCAGCATGAGGCGGGCGAGCGCCTGCCCTCCCGGCCAGGCGAAGGCCCAGAACGGCGGCGCGGTGCCGGTGCGCTCCAGCCAGGCCTCGGTCGCGGTCCAGATCGGGGTGATCTCGGTCGCGAGATGCAGGGCGAACTCGGGCACCAGCGGCGCGTGGGCGAGCACGGTGTGGGCGCGCACGAAGCGGTCCGGGTCGGCGGCCGGGGCGGTCCTCATGTCATGCCAATGGCCATTTGCCTCGACCTGTCAGGAAGCAAGGCTGGGCTCTCCCTCCGCTGCCCATTCCAGTGCCCCAAGAGGGCCATCGGAACCTTTGGGCAGCTCCGCCCAGACCCGCCAGGGGGGAGGCCCCCCCTGGACCGGCTTCTCTTAAGTAATGGATTCCAAAGGCCTGCCTTTGGCGGAGTTTGAGGCAGAGCCTCAACCTTGCCTGCTTTACCGGTCATTCCAAAAATCCGTCCGTATCAGGCCGATCCGGCATGGCGGCGCGGGGCGCGGTCACAGGCGGCCCGCCAGCACGGCCAGGGCGATCGCGAGTCCGGCCTCGCGGTTGGCGCGGAACAGGCGCAGGCAGGTTGCCGGGTCGGCGATGTCGAGCGCCGCGACCTGGCGGGCGAGCAGGAGCGCGGGCAGCGGCAGCGTCGCCCAGAACCAGGGGCCGAGCCCGGCCAGGGCTCCGGCCAGCGCCAGCGCCGCGAGCGCGCCCGCGTAGCTGCAGCCGACGAACAGGCGGGCGTGACCAGCGAAGCGGCGCGAGGTGGAGCGCACGCCGATCACGGCGTCGTCCGCGATGTCCTGGAAGCCGTAGATCGTGTCGAAGCCGAGGTCCCACAGGATCGCCGCGGCGTAGAGGGCGAGGCCGGCAGCACCCAGGCGTCCGGCGGCGGCGGCACCCATGGGCGCGCCGAAGCCGAAGGTGAAGCCCATCACGAGCTGCGGCCACCAGGTGACGCGCTTGGCCAGGGGGTAGAGCGCCACGAGCACGAGCACTCCGGCGCCCAGGGCCCAGCAGGTGCGGTCGAGCTGGAGCAGCACGGCGAGGCCGGCGAGCAGCAGGACGGCGAGGAACACCATCGCCTGGCGCATGCGCAGGGCGCCGGAGGCGAGGGGGCGGCCGGCGGTGCGGCTGACCTGGCGGTCGAGGTCGCGGTCCCACATGTCGTTCACGACGCAGCCGGCGCCGCGCATCACCACGCTGCCGATCGCGAACAGGGCCGCGAGACGCAGCGTCGCGGGCAGGGGCGCGCGCTCCAGCAGGATGCCCCACAGGCCGGGGAGGAACAGCAGCCAGATGCCGACCGGGCGGTCCAGGCGTGCCAGCAGGGCGTAGGGGCGCCAGGGTTGCGGCAGGCGGGCGACCCAGCCCCGCGCGTCGATATCGGTGAAGGACAAGGGGTCGGTGAAGGACAAGGGTCAGGGCCGGCCCGGCGGGGGTGGGATGGGCATCGGGGTGCGCTGGTCTTTGTCTCGCCGTCCGCCCACTCTGGACCCCATGCAGGATGCGCCGCGGCTGTTCGTAGAGCATTCCCTGTCGCCCGGCGCCATCCTGGCGGCGTCGGGGCCGCAGGCGCACTACCTGCAGGTCGTGCTGCGGCGGGGCGACGGCAGCGCGCTGCGGTTGTTCAACGGCGTCGACGGCGAGTGGGACGCGGCGCTGCGGGCCGGGCGCCGCGACCGGGCGGAGTTCGTGGTCGCGGGGTGCGTCCGGCCGCAGGCGGCGGAGCCGGGGGTGGCGCTGGTGTTCGCGCTCCTGAAGCGCGACGCCACCGACCTCGTGGTGCGGCAGGCGACGGAGCTGGGGGTGCGGGCGCTGCAGCCGGTGTTCACGGAGCGCACCAACAGTGGGCGGATCAATGCCGAGCGGCTGACGCTGATCGCGCGCGAGGCGGCGGAGCAGAGCGAGCGGCTGAGCGTGCCGCTGCTGCATCCGCTGCGGCGGCTGGCGGATCTGCTGGGGGAGTGGCCGGACGGCGAGGTGCTGGTGGCCGCGGTGGAGCGGGCGGGGGCGGAGCCGGTGCGGCCGGCGTGCGAGCCGGCGCGGACGGCGCTGCTGGTCGGGCCGGAGGGTGGCTTCACCGGGGCGGAGCTTGACGCGCTGCGTGCGCGCCCCTTTGTTCTGCCCGCGACGCTTGGGCCCCGCATCCTGCGGGCCGAGACGGCCGCCATCGTCGGGCTGGCGCTGCTGCAGGCGCCCGGCCCGCGCTGAGAATGCCCGCCGGGCCTGTCGACTGGAGTTCCATGTCCAATCCCGGAGAGGCAGACGCCACGCCGATCGCCTCGGCCCGCCAGCTTGCCGAGCATATCGCGGCGGGGTGCAAGCCTCGCGAGACGTGGCGGATCGGCACAGAGCACGAGAAGTTCGGCTTCCGCCGGCCCGTTCGGGACGGGGAGCCCGGCGCGTCCGGGTCTGGCGCGTCCGGGCCTGGGGCGTCCGGGCCTGGGGCATCCGGGTCTGGGGTGGCGTACGAGCCTCCGGGGTATGCGCCCGACGGCATCCGTGCGGTGCTGGATGGGATCGCGGCGCGGGGATGGACGCCGATCAGCGATGCCGGCGCGGTGATCGGGCTGAGCCGGGGCGGCGCCAGCGTGTCGCTGGAGCCGGCCGGGCAGTTCGAGCTGTCCGGGGCGCCGCTGGCCACGCTGCACGAGACGCGGGCGGAGCTGGACTCGCACTTCGAGGACGTGCGTGCCGTCGCGGGGCCGATGGGGCTGGGGTTCGCGCCGCTGGGCTTTCGTCCGACCGGCGTGCGCGAGGCGATGCCGTGGATGCCGAAGAGCCGCTACGCGATCATGCGGCGCTACATGCAGCGCACCGGCACGCGCGGGCTCGACATGATGCTGCGCACCTGCACCGTGCAGGTGAACCTGGACTACGGCAGCGAGGCCGACATGGTGCGCAAGCTGCGCGTCGGCCTGCTGCTGCAGCCGGTGGCGACGGCGCTGTTCGCCAACTCGCCGTTCACCGAGGGGCGGCCGAACGGGTTCCTCTCCGCCCGCGCCAATGTGTGGCTCGACACCGACGCCGACAGGACGGGCATCCCGGCGGCGGTGTTCGAGGAGGGGTTCGGCTTCGAGCGCTACGTCGAGTGGCTGCTGGACGTGCCGATGTACTTCGTCATGCGGCAGGGCGCCTACGTCGATCTGGCGGGGCGGTCGTTCCGCGACTTCATGGCGGGGCGTCTGGGCGAGGTGCCGGGGGGCGAGGCGCCGGGTGTCGCCACGGTGGGCGATTTCGCGGACCACATGACCACGGCGTTCACCGAGGTCAGGCTCAAGCGGTTCCTGGAGATGCGCGGGGCGGATGCCGGCACGCCGGAGATGATGCTGGCGCAGTCCGCGCTGTGGGTCGGGCTGCTGTACGACGACGCGGCGCTGGAGGCTGCCGTGTCGCTGGTCGGGCGGCACCCGTGGCGGGACTTCGCCGCGTTGCGCGAGCAGGTGCCGCGGCAGGGGCTCGGCGCTGCCTGGGGCAAGGGGACGCTGCGCGACGTGGCGCGCGACGTGGTGGCGATCGCCCGGGACGGGCTGAGGGCGCGGGGCCTGGGCGAGGAGGCGCTGCTGGCGCCGCTGCACGCGATCGTGGCGGGGGGGCCGACGCAGGCGGAGCACTGGCTGGGGCGCTACCACGGGGCGTGGCGGGGCGACGTGCGGCGGGTGTTCGACGAGGCGGAAATCTAGGAACGGGGGATGGGAAGCAAGGAAGGTTGAGGCTCTGCCTCAAACTCCGCCAAAGGCTCGCCTCTGGAAACCACTTGTCTCAGTAAATCGGTTTCCAAAGGCGAGCCTTTGGCGGGTCTGGGCAGAGCCCAGCCTTGCTTGCTGTTTTTTGGTTCGGCTCAGGGCACCAGGAGCAGCAGCGAGGCTCCGAACACCACGCTTGACACGAAGAAGCTGATCACCGTGAAGCCCATGACGCGGCGCATGCCGATGCCGGCGATCGCCAGCAGCGGCAGGGCCCAGAACGGCTGGATCATGTTGGCGACCGCCTCGCCGTAGCCGACGCCCTGGGCGGCGGCGGCCTGGCTCACGTGCAGGGCCGCGGCGGCAGGCACGATGAACGGGCCCTGCACCGCCCAGTGGCCGCCGCCGCTGGGCACGAACAGGCTGATGATGATCGAGGAGACGAAGCCCCAGAACGGCAGGGTATGGGGGGTCGAGATGCGGATGAACACCTCGGCGATGACGCCGGCCAGCCCGGTGGTGGTCATGATGCCCATGATGCCGCCGTAGAGCGGGTACTGGAGCAGGAGCGAGCCGGTGACGCGGGCGGCGGCCTGGATGGCGCCGGCGTAGGCGACGGGGCGCCAGTGCAGCAGCAGGCCGAGGGCGAGGAAGATCAGGATCAGCGAGTTGATGTCGAGGTGGAAGGTGGAGCGCGCGAACTGGAGGCCGACGTAGAGCGCGACGGCGGCCACGATGGAGAGGTTGAGGACCCAGGCGCGGTCGAGCAGGCCGGCGAGGCCGGGGACGCGCTCGGGCTCGGGGCGCGGCGCGTCCTCGGCGGCGAGGCGGGCGGAATCGGCGGGCACGATGTCGCGCTCTGCCGGCTGCATGCGCATGTAGATCAGCGGCATGGCGACGAGCAGCACCAGCACGGGCACGACGTTGAAGGCGGAGAACAGCGTGGCCGAGAGCGGCACGACCTCGCCGGTGATCTTCTGGGTGATGTTGAGCGCGGAGCCGGGGGTGGCCTCGGCGAGCGCGATCGAGGAGGACAGGCCGGCGGGAAACATCAGGAAGCCGGTGTAGGCGGCGGCCATCAGCCAGGCGAAGTCGAGGCGCTGGCGCTTCGCCAGCTCGCGGGCGAACAGCGCGGAGACGATCAGGCCGAAGCCCCAGTTCAGCAGGTTCGCCGACAGGCCGACCAGGGCGGCGAGGCCGACCGCGGCGGCGGGCGAGCGGGGCAGGGACGCGAGGCGCGAGAGCAGGCGTGCCACCGGGCGCGACGAGCTGAGCGCGTAGCCGGTGACCAGGATCATGACCATCTGGAACGCGAAGGCGAAGATCTGGAAGATGCCGCCGTACCAGGCGTTGAGCACGTCGGGCACCGAGTTGTGCGGCGCGAAGGCGAAGGCGAGGCCTGCCGTGACCAGGCTCAGCAGGATCGCGAACACGAACGGGTCGGGGAGCACACGCTCGAACAGGTAGACGAAGGCGGTGGTGACGCGGCCCAGGAGGGAGCGGGACTCGACGTCCGTCGCGGGCAGGGCATCGGGCATGGCGCATCCTCGGCGGTTTCTTGCGGCACCGGGTCGTGCCGGGAGGCGCAACGATACCGGGACGGGCGGCGCAGGGCCAGCGATGTCGGGCGGAGTGCGGCAGGTCCGTGGCCGTTAACGTTGCGGAAACCCGCGCGGATCACCCTGTCGTCCAGGGGCAGGCCGCCCCGCAAGGAAGGCAGGGGCATGGACATCACCCATCTCTCGGGCACGGCACCGGGATCGATGACGGCAACGATCCGGCACGAGGGCATCCAGCGCCGGGTGGTGGCCGAGGTCGTGCGCCTCGGCGCCCACTGGTCGGCGCGACGCGCGGGCGGCGCCTGGTCGATCCGCTGCACCACGCCGGAGGCCGCGATCCTGGTCGAGGCTGCCGATCATTTTCCGGGCGGTGCGGCCTGGGACGAGGCTTCGTCGCCGGTGCAGGCGCCGGTGAGCGCGAGCACGCGCGAACTGGCCGGGGTCGAGTAGCGCCTGGAGGACTCGCGCGGCCAGGCTCGGGCGGCCAGGCTGGGGCGGCGGGGCTGGGGCGGCCAGGCTCGGGCGGCGCTAGGCTCGGCAGCCCTTGAGGCGGGGTGGCGAGGCGAGGAGCGGGCGGAGCATCGAGGCGACCTGGCAGGGAGACTGGCCGGGCCGCCGCCGCGCGTGGGGTTGCCGGTTGAGGTTGATCACCAGCATGCCGCCGCCGGCCAGCGCCAGGTGCAGCGTGCCCTGGCGGATGGCGCGCATGTAGAGCGGCTCCGGGCCGCCGATGCCGGTCACGATGCCGGCGCCGACCTGCGCCACCCGCTCGCGGTAGGCGGCGGCGAGGTCCGGCGTGTGCGAGTGGTACAGGCCCACCGCGACGTTCCAGTTGCCGCCCGCTTCCGCCTGGAGCTGCCGCAGGTAGTGCGCGGCGTATTCGGCGTTCGCGGCGGGGTCGAACGCGTCCTCGATGGAGGGGAAGGCGCCCGGGTGCATCTGCAGGTTCACCTGCATGCAGCCGATGTCCATGAACCTGACCCCGCGGTCGAGGCCCTGTCGTGCCCAGGCGACGGCGGCGGCCTTGCTCTCGAAGAACAGACCCTGGCCGTCCGCGTCGATGGTCCAGGGCCAGGCATGCACGTCGCCGAGCGAGGCGATGGGCCGGCCGCTCTCGGTCTTGGCGATGGCGCCGAGCAGGCCGTGGGGCAGGTCGTGACGGATCTCCGCGTCGTGGATCGCGGCGGTGCACTGCGCCGCCTGCTCGACGTCCCAGGCCGCGGTGCTGGGTCGCGGAACGGGGGGAGCCGCGCCGCCCGACCGGTTCTGCGGCGCGGGCAGGCGAGGCGGCCGGACCGGAGGTGCCGTCGCGCTGGCTGCGGCGGGAGGAGGTCCGGCGGGCCTGTTGGTGCCGCCGGCTTCAGGCGCACGGACGACGGCGTCCTGGGCGCCGGGCTCCGGCGGCTGGGTTTCCGCGGGCACGGCCGCGTGGACGAGGGCGGGCGCCAGGCTCGTGGCAGCGGCCAATGCCAGGACGACCAGCCAGCCGGTGCGCCTGTTGTGCAGCTCGCTCCGGGTGCCGGGACCGGGGCGGCTTGGCTTCCTGGCTGGCATGACAGCGCACCCTACCCAGGACCCGGTGCCTGGCGCAACGGAGCCGGGACGGGCACAGGACAGCGGCGGCAAGGCAGGAAGCGAGGCCGGGCTCTGCCCAGACCCGTCAAAGGCCGGGCCTCTGGAATGCCTTCTCCTGGTAAATCGGTGTCCAGAGGCCTTGGCCTTTGGCGGAGTTTGAGGCAGAGCCTCAACCTTCCTTGCTTCCTGTGCGGGGCGGACGGCCCGGGGCACACCGACTCGCTGCCTGGTGTCCGGCGAGCGGAGTTCCTGCGAGTGGCGCCCGAGGCTGTCCTGAGGCACCTGCTGTTCTGCGCGTCGCTGGCGGGGCTGTCGGCGGCGGTCGTCGCGGCGATGATCCGCGTCGGCGTGCTGGACCAGCCGGTGGCGCGCTCGTCGCACACGCGGCCCACGCCCAAGGGCGGCGGCGTGGGGGTGGTCGCGGCGTTCCTGGTCGGCATCGTGGCGCTGTATGCGTTCGCCGACTTCTCGCGGATCGCGGACCCGTATTTCCGGGGCGTGATCGGCGCGTCGGTCGGCATCGCCGTGGTGTCGTATCTCGACGACGTGCGCGACTGGCCGTTCGCGGTGAAGCTGGGGGCGCAGGCGGTCGCGGCCCTGGTGGCCGTGGGGAGCGGGCTGGCGCCGCACGCGCTCAGGGTGCCGTGGGTGGGGGCGGTGGAGATCGGCTGGCTGGGCATCCCTGCCACCGTGGCGTGGATCCTGGTGCTGACCAACGCGGTGAACTTCATCGACGGGCTGAACGGCCTGGCGGCGGGGTCGGTGGCGATCGCCTGCCTGTTCCTGGCCGGGATCGCGGCGGGGCAGGGGGACTGGTTCGTGTATTTCGCGGCCGCCATCCTCGCGTCCGGCGTGCTGGGATTCCTGCCGTTCAACTATCCGAGGGCCAGGATCTTCATGGGCGATGTCGGCAGCCAGTTCTGCGGCTTCACCCTGGCGGTGCTCGGCGTCGCGGCGGGGCGGTTCGCTGCGGTGGAGCTGTCGCTGCTGCTGATGCCGATGCTGCTCGCGGGCGTGCTGTTCGACGTGGCGTTCACCCTGGCGCGGCGGCTGCTGGGGGGCAGGCGCATCACCGAGGCGCATCGCGGCCACCTCTACCAGGTGGCCAGCCGCTGCGGCATGGGCGCGGCCGGCGTCACTCTGGTGTACTGGGGGTTCGTGGTCTGGGGCGGGCTGAGCTGCATGGGCTTCGTGCAGGCGCCGTCCGGGGCGCGGCTGTGGTGGGCGATGCTCGTGGTGCCGCCGCAGATCGCCTGGCTCGCCACGGTGTGCGTCCTGGCCCGACGCAGCGGGCTGCGGGACTGGGGCTGAAGAGCTGGGGCTGAAGGACTGGGGCTGAGAAACCCGCGGGGCGGATCGGTCAGCGGTCTTTCCAAGGCCGCGCCGTGGTGTCACATCGGGGCCATGCAACGCCGTACGCTCCTGACGCTCACCCTTCCGTGGCTGGCCGGTGCGTGGCTGTCCCGTGCCCCTTCGGCGGTGGCGCAGGCTCAAGCGGCGGCTCTGACGGCGCAGGACAAGGCCGATCTCGGCCGCATCCAGCAGTACATGAACGGCGTTCGCACCATGAAGGCGCGGTTCCTGCAGACCGCGTCCGACGGGCGGGTGTCCAACGGCACCGCCTGGCTGCAGCGCCCGGGCCGGATGCGGTTCCAGTACGATCCGCCGAGCCCGCTGCTGCTCGTCGCCGGGAACGGGGTGGTGGTGTTCCACGACGCGCAGCTCGATCAGACCAGCAACATCCCCGAAGGCCGGACGCCGCTCGGTCTTCTGCTCGACGCGGACATCAGGTTTTCCGGGCCGGTGACGGTGACGGATTTCCAGCGCCAGGCCGGGCAGATCCAGGTGAGCGTGGTGCGCAGCGCGACGCCGCAGGAGGGCAGCCTGACCCTGGTGTTCTCGACGCCGCCGCTGGCGCTGCATTCCTGGGTCGTGCTGGACGCCCAGGGCAGGACGACGACGGTGACCCTGTTCGACCAGCAGTTCGGCGGCACCTTCGACCAGGCGCTGTTCAGCTACGTGGACACGAACTTCTTTGGCGACCCCGGCACGGCGCCGTCGCGCTGACACCGGGGGCTCGGCAAGGCTGGGCGCCAAGCAAGGTTGAGGCTCTGCCTCAAACTCCGCCAAGGGCTGGGCCCTTGGATTGCCCTCCTTGAGTGGAGGATTTCCAGACCCCTCAGGCCTTTGGCGGGTCTGGGCGTAGCCTGCCAAAGGTTCCGACGACCCTCTTGGGTTGTAGGTGATGGCAGGCCGAGGGAGAGCCCGGCCTTGCTTGCTGCCGCACCCTGTCCGGTCCCTGCCCCGCAGGTTGATGCGCAACCCGGCGTCACGTTTTCTTGACTGTTTGGTGTGCAGGATTTTGGATGTGACGCGGGTGTGACGCGGCAGCATCCCGGTGGGACAGGAGCGTCCCTGTTAGGAGCATGATGAAGCCACTTATCGGCGTGTCCTGCTGCTCCAAGGATTTCGGGCCGTATGGTGTCGCGAACCATGCGGCGTCCGATACGTACATCTACGCCGTCGATAGCGTCGTTGGAGGCGTTGCGGTGCTGGTGCCGGCCAACGGTGGCGCGGTCGATGTCGCGACTTTGCTGGACAGGTTGGATGGCATCATCCTGACCGGAAGCCGTTCCAACGTGGCGCCGAGCCTGTATGGCGGCCCGCCGCATGTCGCGGGGACGCCCGAGGATGCCAGCCGCGACCAGGTGACCCTGCCGCTGATCCGCCAGGCCGTGGCCCGGAGCATTCCCCTGCTGGCGGTATGCCGGGGATTCCAGGAGCTCAATGTGGCGCTCGGCGGCAGCCTGCACCAGCGGTTGCAGGATCTGCCGGGGCGTCTCGATCATTCGACGCCCAGGCAGCCCAGTGCGCGCGTGAGGCATGGCAAGGCCCATGCCGTGTCGCTGGTCGCGGGGGGCTGGCTGCACGGCCTGGCGGGGTGCGGGGAGATCGCGGTGAACTCGCTGCACGACCAGGGGGTCGATCGCCTGGCGGAGCGGCTGACTGTCGAGGCGAGCGCGCCGGATGGCACCATCGAGGCCGTGCGTGTGCGCGGCGCCACGTTCGCTGCCGGGGTGCAGTGGCATCCAGAGTACGACCTCGACACCGACCCGGTGTCGTGGCGGATCTTCGCGAGCTTCGGCGAGGCGGTTCGCAACCGGCTCGCCCGTGGCTTCGCCGCGGCGGCGGACTAGGGGCGAGCCGTGTGTCCGCCCGGGTTGGGCGGGGCCGAGCCGGACGATGCGGGCGGCTTGCTGGCGATTGCGGGTGCCTCTAGCCTCCGCACGGCTGACAGGCAGCCGGGGAGAGCCAAGTGAAGAGACGAGCAATGATGGGTGTGGCGCTTGCCGCACTCGCGATGATGGGCGTGTCCGGAGCGCGGGCCGCAGAGCAGTTGCATGAGGCGCAGAGCATGGACATCGCCGCCACGCCCGCCAAGGTGTGGGGGATCATCGAGAACTTCGGCGACCTTACCTGGGTGCCGCCGGTGAAGTCCTCGACCGCGACCGAGGGCAACACGGTCGGTTCCGTGCGCACGCTCGATCTCGGCGGGCCGAAGCTGATGGAGCAGCTGGTCAGCTACGATCCCGCCAAGCACAGCTACACCTACAAGATCACCGATGACGCCGCCAACAAGAAGACTCTTCCGGTCAGCAGCTACCGGTCGGTGATCAGCGTGATGCCCGGCAGCGGCAGCGGCAGCGGCAGCGGCAGCAAGGTGACCTGGACCGGCAACTTCGAGCGTGCCGACACCGGCGCGAGCCCGGCCTCGGGGATGGACGATGCCTCCGCGAAGAAGGCGGTGGCGGGAGTCTACAAGGCCGGCCTCGACAACCTGAAGAAGAAGGCCGAAGGCGGCTAGCGCCTCGGGCCGGCCCTGCGGGGGTCTCCTGCAGGGCCGGCCCTGATCGTGTCGGGTGCCCGTCTGGCTTGCGGTGCTGGCGTCGCCGGGCTCGTGCCAGCGGTTCCCGATGTTGACCTGTCAGGAAGCAAGGCTGGGCTCTGCCCAGACCCGCCAGGGGGGAAGCCCCCCCTGGACCGGCTTCTTTTAAGGAGTGGATTCCAAAGGCGAGCCTTTGGCGGAGTTTGAGGCCCATGCTTGAAGGCGGGGCCTCAACCTTGCTTGCTTCACCGGTCATTCCGAAGGGCCGCTGGCGTCAGATCGAGAAATCCACGGCGGGCAGGCTCTGGTCCATGGTCAGGCCCGGCATCAGGCCCTGCCTGGCCACGCCGACCGGCCGTGCCGGCACGCCCACCACCGTGGTGTAGGGGGCGACGTCGGCGAGGACGATGCTGCCGGCGCCGACCTTGGCGCCTTCGCCGACCTCGATGTTGCCGAGTATCTTGGCGCCCGCGCCGATCAGGACGCCGCGGCGGATCTTGGGGTGGCGGTCGCCGCACGCCTTGCCGGTGCCGCCGAGCGTCACCTCCTGCAGCATCGAGACGTCGTCCTCCACCACCGCCGTCTCGCCGATCACCACGCCGGTCGCGTGGTCGAGCAGGATGCCGCGTCCCAGCCGGGCGGCAGGGTGAATGTCGACGCCGAACACCTCGGAGATGCGGCTTTGCAGGAGGTGCGCCAGGTGGACGCGGCGCTGCCGCCAGAGCCAGCCGCTGATCCGGCAGGCCTGCAGCGCCTGGAATCCCTTGAAGAACAGGAACGGCGTGATGTGGTCGGGACACGCCGCGTCGCGGTCCAGGACCGCCGTGAGGTCGGCGGCCACCGCGGCGAGGATCTCCGGGTCGGCGGCGAACGCCTCCTCGGTGAGCGCGACGATCTCGTCGTGCGAGAAATCGCCGTCGCCGAGCTTCTGCGCCAGCCTGTGGCCCAGGGCGTCGGCCAGGGAGTCGCGGCCGAGCACGCTGCGCTGGATCGCGCGGGCCATCGGCGGATCGCGCCTGACCGCCGTTTCGGCCTCGCGGCGCATCATCGTCCAGAGCCGGCCGGCGGACAGGGAAGGCGGGAGCGGGCTGGCCTCGAGCTGGCTCATCGTCGGTCCTTGCATCCGGGTGCGGCCTCGGGCCCGTGATGGCGTGTGCCGGCCAAGGCGGGTGCTGGTGCGTTTCGACCAGCGCGCCTATGTGGGACAGGACCTGTTGGAGATCAACTGAATGCGCGCCTCCGCCTCCGCTCTCGTCCTGCTGGCGTCCTGCTCCTCGGCCGCCCTGGCCGCACCTCTGGCGGCGCACCACGCGGTCTACGGCCTGACCTACGACAGCGACCAGCCGGCGGCGTCCGAGAGCGGCAACATCGTGGCCGCGCACGGCACCATGACCTACGACATCGACGACGCGTGCACGGGGTGGGCCACCGACCAGCGCCTGCAGGTCACGCTCACGAACCGCGACGGCCAGGACATCCAGATGATCTCCGACTACGCCACGTTCGAGGCGAAGGACGGTCTGCGCATGGAGTTCCACATGAAGCAGACGACGGACACCGCGGTGACGCAGAAGCTGGACGGGTCGGCGAGCCTGGAGCAGGCAGGGGGTGCGGGGTCGGTCAGCTATACGGTGCCGGTCGACAGGACCATAAAGCTGCCGGCGGGCACGCTGTTCCCGATGGCGCACACGACGGCCATCCTGGCGGCGGCGGAGGGGGGCAAGAAGTTCCTGAGCCTGCCGCTGTTCGACGGCACGGGGCCGGACGGCGCGCAGGACACCTTCGTCACGGTTCTGGACTGGGGCAGGAAGGTGGATGTCGCCTGGCCGCTGCTGGCCGGGCTGCCGTCGGGGCGCGTGCACATCTCCTTCTTCGACCGTGACAAGCCCGGCGGGGGACAGACGCCCGACTACGAGATCGGCATGCGCTACTTCGAGAACGGGGTGGCGGACGATCTGCGCATGAACTTCGGGGAGTTCACGATGACGGGCGCCCTGAAGACGTTCCAGTCGGCGCCGCCGCCACGTTGCTGACGACGGGGACGACCGGAACGGGGTGGTGAGGCGCCCGGGTCAGGCCGCACCCTATGCGGCGGTGGCGAGGTCGTCCTGGTGGCTGGCTGCGGGCTGATCGACGGCGTGCTCGGCGCCGGGCGCGCCCGGGAAGGCCACGATGGTGTCGACCAGGTCGCGGTGGTGGTAGAGGCCGGTGGCGGTCTCGTGGCAGAGCCGGAGCTGGAAGGACAGGGTCGCCGCCAGGTGGTAGGGCACCTGGCCGGTGTGGAGCGCACGCAAGGCGATGGTGCGGGCCGCCACGAACTCGCCGGTGCGGCGGAGCAGGTCGGCTAGGGTGCAGGCAAGCTCAAAGCGCATGTGGGACGAGGTGTCGGTCACGAGGTGCTCGGCGGCTGTCCAGCGCAGCGGGCGGAACGCCTTTTCGCCCGCCTGCCAGCGACGCAGGGCACGGCGCAGGCCAGGAAGCGTGGCGCCGGCGCCGGCGGGACCGAACTCCGCCTCGAACACCGGAAGAAGGTGGCCGATCGCCTTGCGGCGGGCCGCGTGGGCCTGCTCCGGATCGGGCTGGCTCTCTCTCTCGACCGATCCCAGGCGGTGAAGGCGGACCTGCTCCAGCTCGGCGGCCGCGTTCGCCCAGGCGAGGCCGGCCTGCTCCGGGGCAAGCGCCGCCTCGAAGGCGGTGGCATAGGCGAGCCAGCGCGTGGCGGAGCCCTGCCGCGCGTCGGTGGCGTGGCGCTGCCGCAGGGCGTGCCGGTAGGGCTCGCTTGTCAGGGTGGCACGGAGCTTGCCCGCGCTCAGCCCGCGCGGGGCGATGTCCAGGCTCGGGGCGGCGAACCCGCACTCCGGGCAGAGCTGCATGCCGCGGTTCAGCCGGCCCGCCACGGCGGAGCCGTCGAGCGGGGCGCTGGCGTCGCTGAAGGAGGCGACCTCGCCGTAGATGGGCTGGGCGCTCTTCGCACCGCAGCAGCAGCAGGTCTTTGTGACCGAGAGCAGCACGTCCATGACCGCGTTCCGTTGCCAGCGTTTGATGACGCGACACTGCCGGGCAACCATGGCCAGAGTATGACGAGGCTTGGCCGGCGGTGTGACAAACGGCGGGAACGCCTCGCGGTTTAGGCGACCTGCGATTCCTTCGACCAGAGCCAGGCGGCGCCGCGGACCCCGGAGCTGTCGCCGTGCCGGTTGCGCAGGACCCTGGTGCGCACCTGGTCGCTGATGACGTTGCGTGCCAGCAGGCCGGGCAGCTCGCGGTAGAGGTGGTCCATGTTGGACAGGCCGCCGCCCAGCACGATGGCGTCGGGGTCCAGGAAATTGACGATCTGCGCCAGGCCGCGGGCCAGGCGGTCGGCGTGGCGGGCGAGGGCCGCGACGGCGAGCGCCTCGCCGCCGAGCGCGCGGTCCGGGATTGAGCTGGCGTCGTGGTGGCCCGGGCCGTCGCAGTCCTCGGCGAGCGACGGGCCGGCGACGAAGCGCTCCAGGCATCCCACGTTGCCGCAGAAGCAGGTCGGCATCGGGAATTCCTCCAGCCGCGGCCAGGGCAGCGGGTTGTGGCCCCATTCGCCGCAGATGCTGTTGGCGCCGGTCAGCACGCGGCCGTCCACGACGATGCCGCCGCCGCAGCCGGTGCCGATGATCACGCCGAACACGACGTGCAGGCCCTCCGCCGCGCCGTCCACCGCCTCGGACAGGGCGAAGCAGTTGGCGTCGTTCTCCACCCGCACCGCACGCCCGACCGCGGCGGCGAGGTCGCGGTCGAAGGCCCTGCCGTTCAACCAGGTGGAGTTCGCGTTCTTCACCAGCCCGGTCCCGGCGCTGATCGAGCCGGGGATGCCGACGCCGATCGTGGCCTGCTGGCCGAGCCGCGCGTCCACGCCCGCGACCAGGTCCTGCACGGCGCGGATCGCGGCCTCGTAGCTGCCGGGATTGGAGACACGGTGACGGAACAGGATCCCGCCCTCGTCGTCGAGGGCCGCGATCTCGATCTTGGTGCCGCCGAAATCCACGCCGATGCGCCGAGTGACCATGGTGCATTGTGCAGCCGAGCGCTGGCCGGCTCAAGGACGATCCGCCCTGGGACACGGGAACGCGCCAGCGGCGTGTGCCTGTCAGCAAGCGAGGCCGGGCTCTCCCTCCGCCTGCCACTCCAACGGCCCAAGAGGGCCGTCGGAACCTTTGGGCAGCTACGCCCAGACCCGCCAGGGGGAAGCCCCCCTGGACCGGCTTCACTTGAGTAATGGATTCCAAAGGCCTGCCTTTGGCGGAGTTTGAGGCAGAGCCTCAACCTTGCTTGCCTGGCCGCCCAGCGGCCCTGGGGCGAGGCTTGCTCTTGGCGCGCGAACGGCGCGAGGATGCCGGATGGCGGAGACGTTGCTGGATGTGAAGGGTTTGGCCTGCCCGCTTCCTGTGCTGCGGGCCAACAAGGTGCTGCGCGGGATGGCTGCCGGCGAACGGCTGCGCGTCCTGGCCACGGACCGGGCCGCCGCGGCGGACATGCGGGCCTATTGCCGAGAGACCGGGCACGATTTGGTGTCGTGCAGCGACGAAGCCGGTGTGTTGAGCTTCGTGATCCGGCGTCGTGCCGACGACGCAACGGGTGCGAGGGTCGTGGAGGCTGACGCGCCATGATGCGGGTGGCGCTGTTCACCCATGGCGACTGCCTTGCCCATGACACCGGGCCGGGGCACCCCGAGTGCGCGGATCGGCTTCGCGTCGTGTTGCGGGCGCTGGAGCATCCGGACTTCGTCGCGTTGCTGCGCGAGGCGGCGCCGCTGGCCACGGCGGAGCAGTTGTACCGGGTGCACGGACGCGACTACGTCGACCGGCTTCTGGCGCTGCAAGGGCCGTCCGTGACGCCACGCCACCTCGACGAGGACACGGTGCTCGGCCCGGGCAGCGTGGCCGCGGCCTTGCGCGCCGCGGGCGGTGCCGTCGCCGCGGTCGATGCGGTGATGGAAGGATGGGCGCAGGCCGCGTTCGTCGCGGTCCGGCCTCCTGGCCACCACGCGGAGCCGGCCCGCGCCATGGGGTTCTGCCTGTTCAACTCCGTGGCGGTTGCGGCGCATCGGGCACGGGATCGGTGGGGCTTGCGCCGGGTGGCCGTGGTGGATTTCGACGTGCATCACGGCAACGGCACGCAGGCGATGTTCGCGGCCGATCCGGACCTGTTCTACGCGTCGAGCCACCAGTGGCCCTGCTACCCCGGGACCGGCGAGGAGGCGGAACACGGGGTCGCCGGCAATGTGGTCAATGCGGTCCTGGCGCCAGGAATGGGTGGCGCGGCGTTCCGGGATGCGTGGGCGGGGCGGCTGCTTCCGGCGCTCGAGGCGTTCGAGCCGGAGTTCCTGATCCTGTCCGCGGGTTTCGACGCGCACCGGGCGGACCCGTTGGCACAGCTCATGGTGGAAGTGGACGACTTCGACTGGCTGACAGGCCGGCTGATGGAGGTGGCGGAGCGGCACTGCGGGGCGCGCCTCGTGTCCGTGCTGGAGGGAGGCTACGATCTCGGAGCGCTCGCGGCCTGTGCCGGGGCGCATGTCCGTCGCATGATGCAGGGGTCGGCGACGTCGTAGGACGGCCTGCCGACATCAAGCCTTGGTGATTGCGACACTGCCGACACAGTACCCCCGGAATGCGACGTTCCGCGACTTCCGAGACCGCGGCGGGCGGGCTACCACCTTGTGTCATGGAGGACGCCTGCATGGCCGAGGATCTCACTGCGCTGTCATTCGAGGATGCTCTCGGAGAGCTCGAGCAGATCGTGCGCGGCCTTGAGGGCGGGCAGCAGCAGCTTGAGGAGGCCATCCGCTGTTTCGAGCGCGGCGCCGTGTTGCGCCGGCACTGCGAGACGAAGCTCGCGGAGGCGGAAGCCCGCGTGCAGGTGATCGTGGAACAGGGAGCGGCCGGCGGTCCCGATGAGGTCGCGGCCTCCGATGGCGCGTCGGTGCCGGGACGGATGCAGTGAGGCGCGGCGCGGCGGAGCAGGACTCGGGGTTGCGCGAGGCCTTGGCCTTCGCGGCTGTGGCGATCGAGGGCAGTCTGGAGGCGCTTCTGCCGCCGGGGGCGGGCGGTGCGTCGCAGGTGGTTTCCGCCATGCGCTACGCGGTTCTGGGGGGTGGCAAGCGGATGCGCGGCTTCCTGGCGATGGAGGTTGCGCGCATTTTCGCGGTGTCCGAGTCGAACTCGGTGCGGGTCGCGGCCGCGGTGGAGATGCTGCACGCCTATTCCCTGGTGCACGACGATCTTCCGGCGATGGACGACGACGACCTGCGTCGCGGCAAGCCGTCCACGCACAAGGCCTTCGACGAGGCCACGGCGATCCTGGCCGGCGATGCGCTGCAGACCAGGGCCTTCGAGATCCTGGCCCAGCCGGAGACACATGCCGATCCGGAGGCGCGCTGCCTGCTGGTGGCGGGGCTGGGCCACGCGGCGGGGGCCGCCGGCATGGTCGGCGGCCAGATGTACGACATGGTGAGCGAGGGACTGGCGGGGCGGGGCGAGGCGCTGGGCCTGGACGAGCTGCTTCATCTTCAGGCGCTCAAGACCGGGCGTCTGATCCAGTACAGCGCCGAGGCGGGTGCGATCCTGGGGCGCGTCCCGCCCGACCTGCGGGCGAGGGTTGCCGCCTATGGCCGCGACCTCGGCGCGGCGTTCCAGATCGCCGACGACGTCCTGGACGAGACCGGGACTGTCGAGCAGATCGGCAAGACGGTGGGCAAGGACGTGGCGGCGGGCAAGGCCACGATCGTCGGGCTTCTGGGTCTGGAGCGTGCCGCGGCACGGGCACAGTCTCTGGCGAAGCAGGCTGTCGATCAGCTCGAGCCGTTCGGGCCAGAGGCGGACCGGCTGCGTGCGCTGGCCGCCTATGTCGTGTCCCGCAAGAGCTGAGGCGCCAGGATGTCAGGAAGTGCTGGATTGGGTCTGGGCATGACGCCTGTTCTGGATCGTGTTCATGTCCCGTCTGACATGCGCAACTTCTCGGCCGAGCAGCTTCGGCAGTTGGCGGACGAGGTGCGTGCGGAGACGATCGACGCGGTG
>JAABUY010000458.1_pt1 | contig 70974 bp, 71 predicted proteins | sample 5560271 | NCBI WGS metagenome assembly JAABUY01 (sample SAMN10711886, study PRJNA513374) | rock metagenome | isolation source: Antarctica rocks | place: Antarctica: Victoria Land, University Valley | reverse complement strand
CTCAATCGCGGTTCGAAACTCTTCCCGTCGGGACAATTTGTCTTTCAGGTCGCCGTTGCGATCGCCGTTGCGGTTACAAGGCCTGAGCAACAATGTAGGGGCCAATGAAAGTGACATCTTGTCTTGTAAGAATACGAACACCCGCAGTAAGAAGCTTTATAACAAACGAGACACTAAGCTTCGGACAATTTTTGTGTTTCAACTCGTAAGCTTGATGACATATATAAAATTATAAGTGACATGCATCTTTCTAGATGAACATGCAGAAATGAACTTGATCTGGAACGGCCTTGACCTGCTATTACAGTTAAGCGAAAGCACTTTGATGGAAAATGAACGCAGAACGCTTCAAGAAGCACAGGCAAGACTTTACCCGCTTACAAACCAATCAGTGATGTCGACAGCAGAAGATACGGTTCAAGGGTTTGAATCTTTCCTGAAGATTTATATCGCAAAACGTCAATTCGATAAATCCGCACATGAGGGATTAGAAAACAACTTGAGATACGAAGTAGAGAATGATCAAGATTATTTGTCAGAGCTATTGGAGTGGGTTGCAGTGCTTGAATATCTTGATGATAACCCAGAGCATCAATGGATAGAAGTGAGCTACACCAGAATTCTGATTGCTTATCAGAATTACTTTCATTACATATAAGACAACAACAAGAAGATTAAATTAGATTACCAATAGTTAGATGAATTTTTGGAAACTTTGTAGACCATTCCAAAGGGAGCAGTCTCTTTTTGACAGAATTAATCGATTTGCTAATGTCGTCTGGGTTGAGGTAGCTAGTCGTGGCGCAGCACCATCATGGAAAAAGTGACCAAAAACCAGGTGCGTTGAGGTAATTGCAGATGCTTCTGATTGGCTGTCAGATTTGGGGACAGCGGTAGTAGTTGGCTAGTTTGAAGCTCAAACAGGTATGCAATCTGGCGATTGATTCGGAGCTCAACCTACACTTCACCTACGAGTCTCCCCAATTGTTGAGAAAATATGGGGTTGGTAATAGTGCTCAGGCCTGCAGTTAGTAAAACCGCGTTCCATCGAAACAACCCACCTTCTCCAACTTCATCCACCATGCTCAGAAGAGCTCCGTTAACTCCAATTTCTGGTAACAAGCGCCCTAGGAAGGAGCTTGATTTGTTGACCAAAGGAAAAATTGCTGGGCAAGCGGAGCTAGGAGCTGAACCCACCCAAATCGGAAGTAGTTTAAACATTCCGCGAACCACCGTTCAGAGCGTTTTGAAGAGGCTTGAAACAGCACCCTCCGGAGTCAACAAGCCACGACCTGGAAGGCCTACAGTCATTACCCCTAGAGCAGCTCGAGCCCTGCTTCGTTACATACGATTGAACCCCAAAACCACCTGGGTCAAGCTGAAACGCGACACTGGGCTCGATGTTGATAGGGGTACTCTCCGTCCTACATTAGAAGCTCACGGAATGGCTCAACACCTATTATCGCGTTGGATCATACTCAACAGGCCCAAATAGGTGAATATGAAGCTATTCAGACACTACTAATTTGTAATTTGTAATTTGAATTCATACACCCTTGTGACATCGGTTTAGGTCCGACCCATGGGGGAAACTACGCTATGTTCACGCCGCCGAAACAATGAAATTGAGACAACGTACCCAGTAATGAATCTATAGCTTCTGTTCAGCGCATGACGCTTGAACCCTTGATGCGTGCCTGTGCTGTTTCCTTGCAATGCATCGTTCTTGCCCTGCTCTTTATTGCCGATATCCTATACAACGATGTCCCGGTCTCCGATCGCGAAGACGATCCCTTTGCACCTGTGATGTTCGTGGTTGTAATGCAGAAAACTGTGTTCTCTTGCTCGATGATTGCCATTCATCGAGCAAAGAAATATGTGGTGAAAGAGAGGCGCGAACGATGAGGAGGTAGAGTGTGGTTGTATTGATGATCGTATCCTGCTCTTGTCTTGTGTCACGGACGTTGAATAAATTGTTGGTATAGGCGTGCGGTCGCAGTCGTTTGATGCTTAGCTCTGATCGATAGTAGAGGATGCGGTCTGCCCGGGACCACTACAATCCTGGTCGTCCTCATGTGCTTCCGATCGCCCACGTAGGTAGATGCACGGGCTCGGCGAGCCCCCCCAGTATATCAGCGCAGCCGACGGGTCACTACTCCTTCGACCACTTGTAGTCACGAACTCGAGACACTCCTGGACTTACACGGAACGGTTATTCTACCGGTATCTTTCCATCACTTACTGATAACGGCATTGTCGATGAGCAGAGAAGTCGAGCTCGACGAGCCCCTTCAGTATACCAGCGCAGTCAACGGATCACTCCTTCGACCACTTGTAGTCACGAACTCGAGGCTCATCACCTGGATCGACTATTCTACTAGTAGTCTTTCCATCTCATACTGACATCGACTTGTCATTAGTCTTCCCCGTGGGTTGTAGCTGTTAGGGAGGGTGTTGTCGCGTAGGTGAAAACTCTGCACGACTGCTTTCACGACCACGCAACGTTCTAACGTCGCCTACCGGAATTATGTTGCATACGTTGCATGCAATATACATAAGGCACGACCCCTATGCTGGTTTCCCCTAGGCCCGAGGGGTCACTCAGAGTGTTTTCCTCGCGGCAGGTTCACAGTTCGAGGCGGACAAGACCTCTCGCTGCCCAGATTCCGGCAGTTTACTTCTTAAGCATGGGTCGCAGACGTTTCGCCAGCGATACGTACACGTATCACAGTCGATTCCTTCTCTAATCACACCGGCACGCGCTTCTGTCCTCTCGGGCTATATAGACGATGTCTTCGGCTAGGGGTTGACCCTACCACCAAGGCATCCGAGAGTCAGAGCTCAGTGAAGGGGTAAGGTTCTCGGGGCCGACAGTCGCCGCCATTGTATACCACGCCTCGAAGCAGCGCTCGCTGGGTCGTAGCTGACAATATGAACTAGGTCGGAGTACCACATAGTTGTTCTAGGTGCTGGTAAGCTTCGTACACTACGATTCTGCCGAAATATACTGACCAGTACCAAATAGGTGGCGTTGGGAAAAGCTGTCTTACCGGTTCGTTATGTTGATGATCTAGCGAAAAGGAGGCAGACGCTGATTTGCATCGACAGCGCAATTTGTACAGAATGTGTGGATAGAAAGCTACGATCCAACAATAGAAGACTCGTATAGGAAGGAGATCGAGGTCGATGTACGTGACCGACAGCTTCATGTTGAAATTCGCCCCTACTGACTTCAAACAGGGCCGTAAATGTATATTGGAGATAATAGACACCGCTGGCACGGATCAGTTCAGTAAGCTACTTCTGTACCTCATTTACTCGCAAGACGCAGCTGACAACGTCCCGTTCATAGGTGCTATGAGGTACACTTACCCTTCTCCCCACCATCTCAATACCTACCTAATCCCTTCACTTTTTCCAACAGAGAACTTTACATGAAGTCCGGCCAAGGCTTTCTTCTCGTCTTCTCCCTCAACTCCCCCTCCTCCCTCACCGAAGTAACCAAACTTCGCGACACGATCATCCGCATCAAAGACGACGTATCCGTCCCTCTCGTCATTGTCGGCAACAAATGTGACCTCGAAGAAGACCTCATCGTCTCTCCCGCCTCTCGATGGGGCGATGCTCCCTATTACGAGACGAGCGCGCGGCGAAGAGCGAATGTCGACGAGGCGTTTGTGGATCTCTGCAGGCAGATTATCCGCAAGGACGTGCAAAGGCCAGTTAACATTGTGAATGAACGGCCGGGAATCAGACCGCAGAGGTCGTCTAAAGAAAAAAAGATGAGGACGTCTGAAGGGGGAGAGAAGAGGACGAAGTCGATGGAAAGAAAACAATGTACAATTCTGTGAAAAAGGAAGAAGTGAGCATTCGGATCGAGTTAGGCTGACTGCTACTAAACGAACAAATCGATGCTTTGAGAATACTCTTGCGGATCTACTGTATCACAAGCGATCCTTCGAAAAAAATCATGGTAATTGCAGACTCAACGACATCAGCATTAAGACATTGCTACTGTCAAACAAAATGATTCACGGAAGCACACATGAGAACAGAACAAACTTTCAGCATAAGATTCATAGTCAAGACTGATTTCTTTCCCTTTCGGATCTTGATCATGATCACTCACTAGTAGGTCTGCAAAAACTAAAAAGATGTCGATTATTCAAATTACTTTTTATCAACGGAGAATTTTCATTGTGACGGGGCTCAGAAATGAACATGTCGATGGTGAGGGATGATGCAAAAACGGAAGAACGTGAGGTCTCGTACTTTCTTCGATGAAAAGGCATGAGCTACGTGCAATGGGACTAGACACGCACTCTCTTCGGCTCGAGGCCTGTTCTGATCCCCATTCGGTCTGAGGTCTGCTGTCGAGATCGTAGTGTGAAGTGATCTTTTGTTGCCGATGTTCCGGTGAAACCTCTCAACTCACACATTTCAGGAACGATCTTCATCGTCCTCAGCCCACATCTTCTCTTTGCATTCACCCATCGCTCCTCATACCCCTGTGCCATCACGGCCCTCGTCTGCGTCGGCGCTATCACGCCATCATCTCACAACCTTGCGCTCGAAAACACGGCCTCGCTCTCGCGCTCGATGCGCGCTTTAAGGTCTGGGTCAACGAATTTGCCGACGGCAGCCATGAGGGCGGAGATTTGAGTGGAGCTCGGTTTTGGCGCTAGGCCAGGTCAAGAGGAAACGGGGGGAGTAGGCGCGCCCGCTGGATGGAGATTTAGTTGGGTTGGTGTGGTAGAAAAGAGGGATGAGATATGTAGGAGGGGCGATTTAAAGTAACGTACCACATACTTCGCACATGCAACTGCCGTGACCAGCTTCGCATCGTTCTTTACCAATGCCGCCCTTTTCAGCTTCGACACCGACCATGAAGCCGCTGAGACACCAGTCTGTTCATGAAGGTCAAGGTGATGATCACTCAGTTGGAGACTTGAACGCTTGACGCGTCAACAAACATGTCTAAAACACATAGCTATCTCACCGAGATGAAGAATAGGATTGATTAGTGGGTAACAACGACGCTACAATAAAGGAAAGGGTCAGGATAGGAACATATCGGAGTACTAGCCGGTTGTCGTATCATGCAACTTGGATATTGTTTGACTCATAGATAAAGTGGTCGCGACGTCTTAATGGTATTGATTATGGACATCTGGGCAGATCTGCAGTTCCGCAACACATACAGGAGAGGTTCTGATGATCACTGATATCCTCACTGCTGGCATTTCTGTAACGGTGCAAGCAGAGCGAGGTAGAACGAGTCGAGTACGTGGAAAGCTTGCCAGCGCGATTACAGTACCCCGCATTAAGTCACGGTCGCGCGCTCCCCAACCAATACACCCCCCACCTGCATCAACCATTGAACCATCAAATTCAGCTGGGGAACTTCAATATTTGGGCTAGTTATTTAGTAGTATATGACTTATAATTCCCCGATCAATATTTAGTATGCCAGCCCTCCGCTATAATTAGAGCTTCACATCTGCGTGGCATACTGGAAATTAGCCCCTCTATTACCTTCTCCCGTATGTTCCCCCAGGCCTTCTGTAAAATCTGGAACAGTTGGGTTTCAGCTTCCTCGCCTTTACCCTTCAATTTATCCAAATCCGGATAGACTTTATAGGCTTCCTTCTTCAGTAGGGCCCAGAGATTTTCGATGGGGTTCAAATCGGGGCTGTACGAAGGCCACTCCATGACTTCTATACCCATTTCCTGGAACCAGAGCTTCGATTTCCTGGCCCTATGTATCGGAGCGTTATCCTGCATGAATACTAGTCCTGGCTCCCATATGCCAGCCAAATTGTGATCCAAAATCTGAATGTAGGAGGCTGCTGAATAGCCGTGTTTTTTGGATTCGAAGTCCCGATCAAGCAGGTATAAATCCGATCTTCCAGAACCCCAGAAAGCTCCCCAAACCATAATGGAAAAGGGCTTTCCACTGGGAACTTCCATTACTTTATCTCTATCCCATTTCTGTTTGGGAATTCCAAACACCCATTCTGGTGTTTTACCTGATCCCCGAGCCACGGATGCTTCATCCGACCAGATGACATTGCCCCATTGATCCACGGTCCAATCCTTATGCTTTTTAGCCCATTTTAACCGAAGCAGAGCAACTTCAGGTGTTAATTTCGGTCGCCGAAGAGCTAGTCAGTGAGAAATTCCGTGAGCTCGTAGTGTTGCGTTGAGAGTTCTCGCGTCCAAATCGATCCCGGTGTTCGTTTTCAGCTGTCTCCAGGTGATTTTAGGCTCCGATCGTAACTGACGTAACAGTACCCTAGCTGCTCGAGGGGTAATTGATAAAGGCCTTCCTGATCTGGGTTTATTGACTCCGGAGGGTGCAGTGCAAAGCCTTCCTAAAACTCCATTTATGGTGGTGCGGGGAACGTTCAAATTGCGACTGATTTGGGTGGGTGTAGCTCCTAGCTCAGCTTGCCCCGTAATTTTCCCTTTAGTCAACAAATCGAGCTCCTTTCTTGAGGTCTTATTACCAGAAATTGTAGTTAACGGAGCCCTTCTGAGCATGGTGAATGTGGTTGAAGAAGGTTGATTGTTTTGAAGGTACGCGATTTTACGTGTTTTCGCTTAAGTGACCGTGACTTTTTGCAGGGTACTGTAGATGGGTGGACAAGTAAAATCTTGGTATACGAGGACACGAGGGTACAGAGGCATGTAGTGAATACCCCTAGCGCCAAGCCGGCTTCCGCCGGAGCGGAAATAACTAACCACCGGGGTATACGTACCCCGTTTCCAACAGGTAATGGCCACACAGTCAATGCAAGCGCCGTCAAGGCAAACAGCATTGACGGCGGAAATTGACTCTTCGGACGCAATCGTAGCTTTTGGGACTGCGGACGAAGTCACCCCCTGTTGGGACCGTGCCTAGAATCTAACCACACTGCAGCGAAGGTAGTGCGTAGCTGGATAGAATGTTTGATCAATAGAGGTAGCTCTAACTAGGAAACTAAGAATACAGAAGGAAGAAGACAGTTCCGAGCTGTATCTATAGTAGGGCGAACAAAGGGGCGAAGTAGCCGGTTTGCTAGGGCTCGGATAGATGGAATGTTCCAGCATATTCCGATCCGGAACATCGCTGTTCCTTGTTCACACACCGAAATCCCTAGGGCCTATTGGCTAGACCCTATTCAATGCCGACACGCTTCGTAACACCCCCTCGATTATCGAATCAACGAAACCTTGATAATTTGAAAAGAATGAACATGAAATTGTTCAAAAATTTCCAGAATTTGGAGGAAGATATCGATCAAAATCTATGGCGGGGTAACGCAGGGTATCAGAAATGAAAATCACGCTAAAAAATGAGACTTGGGCATTACTACTAGTGTTTAAAGTATCGAGCCCGATTCACCGAGCCAACCAGAAGAATGCAGTAACCCCTCCTCTACCTTCAACCTTCGTAAAACAATGTTCTGTACCCTTGCACACCCCCCTGATGTTCAACAGTCTGATATGCTGGTGATCTTACCATTTCGGGCTACCGCTGTATCATGTACCATATGTACCTTACACACCGAAGGGCTGCTTACGTTCAGTAAGAAGTTTCTCAGCCTATGGCGATCACACAGACGGATCCGAGACTTTTTCGAACGTAGCGATCAAGGAAGCAAAATGGCAATATTTATTCTCGTTGACAACGTTAGTGAATTACTGACCCTTCCTGATAGAGTAAGTGTAAGCATACGTAGTAGTATATGTCATAAGAGAAAGTTCGCATCGATAGATAGAATGATTTTTACTCATGCAATCAATCAATGACGGTATTGTACGATCTCCCAAACGAGGTATTGGAAAAGATAATTAGATTTACACGGGAAGACCAACAGTCATGGTCAAATCTTATCGATCTTAGACGTGTGAACAGTATGTCTTGAGGTTTGCATTTTGTTACACCAAGCTGAACAAATACAGAGCTATTGAACGAGTTGGTCTTGTATGATCTTCTTCGTAATAATCTTCATGTGAAGGCTGCTTTGAACGATATATATGGCCTGCAAATCCATATGAATGCAAATTCGAATGAGCGTGGCGCATATTTCGAGAATACACTTCAAACAGCAGCTCAACATCAAGAAATAACTTGTCATCAAAAGTTTATTGCTACTCTCTGTTTCGACAACGATGGTAATAGAACAGTAATATTAATTAACAACAAGAAAAGTCTGGACCTGTGATCTTGGCCCTATGTCATTGCACTGGACAGAAAGTGACTGTCATCCGCGGCTTCCTTCCGTTGTCGAAGCTGCAAGTGGATAACACATCTCTCTGTCCATCCGAGTATGCATAGCTATACGCTTCAGGGCATGCTTGAGCGAGTACAGGGTTCGGATCTAATTTACACACAGAGGGACTTGAGTAATTACCTGTGCAGCATGCAGCATCTGTTCCAAGAAGAGTACAGTTTGATAGGCATCCGGCAACCTGTGACCTGTTCATTAAACGCGAGGGAGGAAGAGACTTACCTTCTTTGAGCCATATGTTGTCACTTGGACATATCGCAGTTGGAAGTTCTTCGCTTCCGACTAGTCCCAACCAAGCAGGCACCGGACAGCTTCGCGATTGGCATTGCTCGGAACCGGGAAACGTAATACTTAGCGGCTGTGAGTGCGCGTCAACTGCCACCACCGTCAGTACGAGAAGTAGGTTTGGAATTTCTCTGTTAACGTACCAATACTAACATCGCCCCAAACCGTGTCATTGTCAAAGGTAAGTTCTGCCAAAGTTACGTTCTTTGACGATCTTCCATTACAATCTCGTGCACCACAATCACCTACTGCACAGCGAGAACCTGTACCATTGCAATCCGATCGGCCCCAAACTCTGCCTGACCAAGGTGCCGCCACAGTCACGGTAAAAGATTCATTTTTTGACAATCCGGGTGGCGCGGTCAGGTTAATAGGTTTTTTGTCTTCTAGATTAACGCCAGTTATTGCTGGGTATATAAATTGATCACATTTGTTCTCTATTTCAAGAAGAAGATCCGATCCGCAAGTCAACGTTACAAAGCTTATAGTAATAACAAGATATAGCAAGTTCTTGTAATTCATTGTCATAGTAGTGAAGAAGTAAGACGATTCAATCAAAGGCCTTCAGGGTCTTCTCAAGTTTTATAGAAAATTTGACAGAATAAGCATAAGCATTGCTTACGATGTACAAGGTGATATAATACCAGGCAGTCTACCAAACTTGACAATCAACATTGATCTTTAATTATACTACACAGACGAGAAACATCCATTGACATGAAGTCAGTAACTTTATTCAGAAAATGGTTTCCAGGCAAGAGCAAAGAGAAACCCACTGCAAGGAATGAGACCGAGCCTACAAGAGTTTTTGCTATTTGGAAGCCGCTCCCCCCATTACCTCTGGCTATCAACAAGTTACCTAGAGGAGGGTCACCATGGCAAGTGTCTCGTGGCCCCGGTGATATGCACCCGTTGAGACCCTCTCCTGAACCCTATCAGGAGAACCCCTTCTTATTCGGTTCTTCCAACAAGAAGTGAAGGATAGAGTACAGTCGCTCGAGCAATTGAAGGCTCTGATTGGTTGGACTATATTGCAATATCAGGACGATATGACCTGGTCTAAAGCACCATTATACCCTCAACAATAAGAGGTTTCAGCCCGCCATTCCTACTTTCTAGATAGCATAAATCATACATCACCATACTAAGAGAAGCAATCTGACTCCCAGACAAAAATGTCTTCAATCAGTCATTATTCCCTTTGATGACCATGTTCGCCATTGTTATCCCTTGTCAGTCCGCGGTGTCTTTGGGATTGAAGGGAATGATAATGAAATTACGGGTAGTGCAGATGACTGACAATGGCGTTACCACGTCTCCAAAACAAATAGTCAGCACTTAGTAACCGTCAGACTGGTGACCGACGGACATACATCTGTGCCCGATAGGCCACGTCCTCCCTACTACCCCTGCAACTTTCGACTTGCGAGATTCCAACGAAGGGTAAAAAGCGCCAAAATCAGACCACGACCAAATAAAGAAGAGCTAAAAAAGACTAAGCTTCAGGAGAGCCACGCTTGGAAGTAAGAACATGGACAGGGATGACGTGAGAAGCAATAGTTCCACCGAACAGAATCAGAGAAAGAGAGACAAGAAAGGAAAACACCGGGGGCTCGAAAAAGGGCGTTAATTTCTTCTCGGCCGGGATAGGGGGGCATTCACTCCTTCACAAGCCCAACCCTAGCGTTGCCCTTCCCTTCATTATGGCTTTCTGATAGGAAAAGGTAAACGGGATGTAAAGCAACTACAATGTACTCAATGAAGCCCTGAATGCTGGCACACTATACCGGATCTGAAGCTCGTGGCCGCTTCCTCCCATCCCTCCCTCTGTCAGACCCTGGCACCGGCACCATTCTCTCCTACCGCAATGCGGGTATCTGGACGAAAGGATCCGAGGGCCATTATGGAACGTGGCTGCGGATATTGGTTTTTGCGGTACGTACTTGGTGGCTTTGAGGATTCATGTGAGGAAGTGAGAATAAAGGACCAAGGGAAGCTGGTTGAGAGGTTGGAGAAGAGAGTGCTAAAGTGGAGAGACGATGAGATAAGGAGAGACGATACTTTGAGAAATCTCTATGTGATTTATCATTGTCCGGGACCCCTCCCAAAACACTGGTTGGGAAAGTTCAGGTTGGTGGGTAGAAGGAAGATATTTTCTCGAGGGAGATTCTCCGGCTTTATAGCCCGGAGCTAAGCTAAAGCTAGACTAGCTGAATATCAAATATCTGAATACCTAGCACCTTCCAACTCCCTCATTCTTTGAACGGATACTCAACTAGACTGTAAAAGTATCATTCCTTTTATATCATTTTGTCACATATATAATGAGCTACAGTGTAAGTCAACACTATAATAATCGCCTTTTGTTGGAAATGGTTATAATACCCCTTTAACCGCCACAAGGTCGGCCACCCCTATGATCTACAATGCTCGTAGGGGGAACCCCACCAATGACTAAGCATACGAGCATTTACTTGGATTCGGCGAGTCGGCGGGCTATGAAGCACCCGTACGTCAAGCTGCTAGCAAAGTTGGCCTAGCTGTTGATCAAAGGGGGTGGCGGTTAAAGGGATAAGTATACCCCGGTGTTACTAGATATATGCCTCTACTACATAGTCAATATATCTACATGCACCTATTCCCTCTGACCCTCATATACCAATACCTTTAGTGTCAGGACCGGATCAACGCTTGGATCCGATCCTAGGGTTGATACCTAGTACGTCACTTGGCTCGCTGGTTATAAAGGGTATTAGGGACGTTCTAAGCATAGCTTAGCGCAATTGCTATCTTTTGTACAGATGGTCGAGTGGCACTTCAGTTACCTATAACCCTGGCGCTTACATTTAGACGGTAATTTGAACCATAGATGACAATTGTTTTATTGACTCGAGCTAACGCTACGATAGACACTCGCAAAATATGTAGGCCTGGTTACCCACAGATTATACAATCGCCACCGAACTGTACCATCCCATAGGGAAGGTACATTTAAAGAAGGTAACCATATATTCTCCTAAGGTATCTAAGTTTTGTGCGGAAGGGTGAAACATCACGCTAGTCTCAGTAGCGCGCAAGCGTGTCTCGAGAGAAAGAGTGAAAGACTCGAGAGACGGATCTGAGCGTAATGGGTGGAATCATCTTTCAATGGCGAAGGATTTACAAAAGAGAGAGATGCTTGACAGCAACACAGACATTGTTTTTCGATGTTCTAAGCATAAAACCATTCGGTACTCGGTAGCCGACGTTATCCCCGCATTCATCCGGCGCTAGTCCGGCGCTAGGGGATTCAGGGGATTTACCTTCCCACTTCTTCCTACCTACCAGATAGTTCAATCAATACATCCATCCCCACCCTCGTGTCCTCGTATACCAAGACAGTTCTGTCGGTCGATCAGGATTTCTATATTCAATGAACACCCTAATATGGACATTCTGTTGAGAAATTTTTCTTCATCACTCGATTCCCTAAGCTTTCGATAAGGTTTTGATGCCAAGGCTTTCAAAGAAGCAATCGTTAGACTCATTTCCAAATCGTCGTCTGTCTGTTGCTCTGCTTCGGGTGACGTCATGTCTACTGATATAGATCTGGGCTTTAGAGATTTGGACTTCTTAGTCTTGCGTTGGAGTGGAACGTTTGAAGCGTGCATTGTTTCAAAACCACTGTCTGAAATTGCCATTATTGAAAAAATCCTATCTGTGTTAATTCAATGTCAAGGCAGCCTGAATATATATCAAAGTCAGATGTCATAGAACAGTCAACGAGTGCTTATAGTTGCGATGTGGGCTGAATAGACGTGACCATGATTACTCGATATTACATTTGATATATTTAGTTATTGGGGCGCTCAGTTCTGGTCAGGATGACCATCGCTTGGTACCGAGGTAAGACGGTGATAATACTGATTAGGCCGATTCTGAGACCCATCGCTTTTCGCTTCCATCCCTGAGTCCTGAGGCAACTGTTCCCTGTTTCCAACAGGTAATAGAGATATCTATCGATTCTCTTGTGATCATTCATTAAACATATATCGGCTCGCTCAGGTGTCTTGACCGCAGATGACCTAATGGAGTAACCTTTTGGGGGCTCAAGAGTAATTGGTTTTATCGCTAATGACCTCCAACTATCTGTGACGCTTCTTCTCATATGAGCTACTACATATCCGTCGATTGACGTTCCGGGCTAATAGAAGCGGCTTGGCTCGCTCTCCGTACCCCACCAGCAATGCCGATAAGCAAGATTCAGGCTTACCATTACACTCACCGCTATGCCTTGACAACGGTACTCGTCTGCATGACAGAAGGTCTGTCAGATTGGCAAAGTCCGTCTTGTGATTTGGCAGTGGAAAAGTGCTTCCTATCGAACGCATCCTAATTGTGCGGAAATGGTAACAAGGCGGCGACAGGCGTTGTCAACCTAGCGTTGGTTCCGACGTAAGGATAACAGTTCTCTATTCCTTGTTCTGGGGTCCGCTTGTCCATGCTGTATGCTTGTTCATACTTTGATAGCCACAGGTTGGGCTGTGGCTGAACCACAGGCGATTCGGACCTTGAGCGGCGTGGCGGGAGGTCTTGGGGGCGCAACTTAACGGCGCACATTACGGGTAGCGTCACTTTCGCTAAAGGCGGGATCTACCTCCATTTAGGTGTAGTTTGCTAACAAATACATGTAGATTCCCCACCATAAACTCTTTATCACACCGCTCATTCAGTATGACTTTCGTTCGAGCTTCGCCAACCTCCCCCCCCAAACAACCTCCGCTCTATCTATCTACGCTCTATCTACCTATCTACCTACCTACCTACCTACCTACATCCACGTCGCCGTCGACCTCATCGTCATGCCTACCGTATGGCAACCCCACCCCAATCTGAACCCTAGCCTCATACCCATCGTCCAGCGAGCAATCGATAGAATACCCCCGGCCCACCTAGAACCTCCTGCTGACGGCGAGCTTTTCGACATACCTAGTGAGGCATACGAAAGACTACAAAACTACGCTTTCAGCCAGGGGTTTCAGATAGTCATCGGATCCTGCGAAGTAGACAGAAGGAATTATTCATGCATACATCACAAGGCCGATACCAAAAATTATCGGAAGCTCGATGATCATGCTAGCAAAGACGGAAGTACGAACCGCAAGCAGGAACTCACTAAGATCAAAGTCAAAGATTGCAAATGACGTTGCTTTATCAGCTATCGATCTCTTGACCGCGGTGCTGAGAATAAAACATGGGTACTGGGGGTACGAGATCAGACTCATAGTCATGATGTTGTCGTCAATTCTCTTTCCTATGATACTCATAAGAAGCGTCAGTCGGAGCAGACGAAGACAATCGAATTGGTCAAAACAAATCGCTTAAGCAAGCTCACCTATCGAGCTTCTGAGCGTGTGCTAGAAAATACTCTCAAGGATAACGATCAGGAATTTCATCTATTCAAAAAGCAGTACTACAATTTGATATCTTCTATTACTCGATTCAAAGAGGAAATCATTACGAGACTACTTCAATGTCTCGATAATTCAATGTTCATCGTTCGAATTCGATATTTCTACACGCTAAATGACGCTGACGCCTCGGTTCAGAAGAATATTGAGCAGATATTTCTATTGAATAACTATCAGCGGAGATTATCTAAGAGGTGCTCTTGCCTTGTGTCACGTAGACGTTGAATAGGTTGGTATAGGCGTGCGGTCGCAGTCGTTCGGTGCTTAGCTCTGATCGATAGTAGAAGATGCGTTCTGATCGTTCTCATGCGCTCTCGATTTTCCACGTAGATAGATGTAAAGAAGGTAGGCTCAAGCCCCCCCAGTATACGAGCGTGACCGACGGGCCACTACTCCTTCGACCACATGTAGTCACGAACTCGAGGCTCATCACCCGGATCGACTATTCTACCTGGTATCTTTCCATCTATTACTCAACGGCACTGTCGATGTGGTGAAGACGTTCCACCGGCGCTGTCGACGGGTCATCAATCCTTCGGCCACTTGTAGTCACGACCTCAGGTTTTCTACTAGTAGTATCTTTCCATCTCTTACTGACTTCGGCATGTCATTAATCTTCGTAGATCAATTGTGGCTGTTAGGAGGGGTGTTGTCGCGTAGGTGAAAACTCTGCACGCCAGCTTTTATGGCCACACAACGTCCTAACACGTTCGACTGCGTCGGATTGAGATCTCTTGGCTCTTCTGACTCCTATTCGGACATAGAATAGACTCAAAAGGTTCGTAGCCGGATCCACCTGTACATCTCGTTGCCGGCCAGCAAACCGTTCAATCGATAGCTTTAATCGACAGTATTTACCAGTATACAAGCTACATTACCATCACCGAAGCGTTACAGTTGAAGCAAACCATAGATGTTCGCTAAGGTACCTTACTACATAGTCAATATATCTACATGCGCAATACTACTTTGTTGTCGCCATCCTAGTGAGACAGCTGAGTCTAAGGCTTTCTTCCCAGTGCTGACCGCTGAGGTGTTTGCTGACTCGATCCGCCATACACATGAATCCCATTTATCCATTTCTTTGCTCTTTTGCACTTTCATCGCAAACAATCTGAAAGTCTCAGCGCCTGATGCCTGGACCAGCCGTTCGACCACCGCCACGTCCATAATTCTTCCATCATCCACCGTGATATCAACCCCCAGCAACCATTCGAAGAACGAGGACGCGATGGTAAAAGATTCTATTCACCTCTTCGTCTTCCTGTCCCCCTGTGTTGGAAGAGATTACAACAAAGCTCCTGGTCCTTATATGGCTATGATTCGCAAGGAGACAGAGGAGAATTACTGGAAGACTAAACGTATTGGCGCGGCTCCTGGCACAAAAGCATGGAAAGAAACCTTCGGACTTAGAGAGGCAGCCGAATCTCTCGTATTGCTGTCATCCTACCCCTTTCTATTAATTCCGGTTGAGAATGATCACCTCCAGAAAATCTCATCACCCAACAGCATCGTTTCAATGACGTTGTGATATGAGCTATGCCTGACGGTTTCGGCGTAGGGGGAGCCCAGTCCTGCTTTCAATGCTCTGTCCCTAAGCTTGGAGAATCTGAGATATGATAGTCTAACCATACATTTCTTGCTATTTCCCATTCTCAATTCTAGCTACTACTACCATGCAGAAGCCAAAGGCTTAGCCAAAATTCTATACACATCTTCGGCTTTCGTACCAACTAATACTACGCTAAACACTTCTGCCCGTCTGACTCATCTCGTACGACGCTGGTGAAGTCAGCACTGATAATGCATGCTCGGAGAGGATCAAGAGCTAATCCTTGATTAGTGCCTACGAAGTAGGTAGAGCGTTAATTCGGGATCAACACCAAGTTACCAGAAAGAAGACTACAGGGCATAAGCATCACTCAATCAACTTCCCGAAATGCCCACGCAGAAATCTTGGGCCCAGTGTATATGCCTTTAGATATATCGTTCTTATAAGTAGCTATAAGTTGTTCGAGATAGGTACTGTGTTGCAGACAAAGAGGGCATAAAAATCTCCCAAATCGTCTGTAGCTTTCCTTCCAGAATTTTGCGTCAACTCTCGATCGAAACTTTTCAGTAGTCTGCGAAACGTTTTCAAACAGAGATCGTTCATTTTCTTAGCATCACTTGTATCCTGTATGGAGGGAAGATCATCTTGAGTGTTCAAGAATGCTTCGAAACTTAGTTTCAATAGATTTCCTTGATTCTTTCAATGAGAGACTCACCTAGTTTAAGCTGGATCTGCTCGGATCCTCTCCAAAACTGCAAACGCTGTTGGAGATTTTCAAAGTCGATGATATAATCAATTTTGGTAAGCAATTCTGTGATGTTCTTCACTCGTGCATAAATGCATTTCCCCAGGTCTTCACCGACCTTAATACGAGAGTCACACTTCAGAAATAACGGGAAAATATTATTATTTCTTGCACTTATTATGCCTGGGCATGTGACTTCCCCTTTACCTTTCGTTTCAGTTACTAGCGTGGCCTTCTCAACGCGTGCGAAGTGTTCTGGGTATTGATTTGTCAGGTCTATGTATCGCTGCAGCTTCTGCATTTCAGCCTTCTCCAACCTATGGAAACGATAGATAAAGGGGTCGGTTGACACATTCCCGAAGTCCAAGTCAGAAAACTCATGATATTTCTCCGGGGCGTTCATCAAATCCAACATCAGCCTAGGTCTCCCTTCAATACTCTGTGTCGGGAGTTCTGTGTTGATATTCTGTGCCACGTTTACGATTTGCACTCGCGCGGGCCCTGAACGAGCCCGGGGCGTGCGAAAGACCCAATCATAGCTCTTCCAAGGCCCGTGATAGACCCAGTCATACGATCGCTGAGCGAAAAATGCGACTTTCTCAATCAATTGCTGGCCTGTTAACTGCTTCTTGTCAGGGTTGGGAGAATAAGTAACGCTGAAGATGGCCATCTCATGAGCGACGTTGCCCGAATTCGAGCGTATAAGACGCATAATAAATAGTTCAATATTGGTAAATGCTTACTTGGCTGACCACAGCCCCCTGAGATCATCTATGTTTTTTACTACAAGTATATATACTCATGCTCCTCTACTTAAATTAAACGTAATGTCCTGCGAGTGGATGAGGGTTGTGCCTTGCAATCCGCCGGTATGTCTCACGATTCCCCAAATAGCTTTACCTACGACGTTAAACCGGAAGACTGAAGGACTAGTAGGACAGGTGGAGGAGCGATTATGTCCATCCCTGATCACAGCGTCAGGGCTCATATCTGACTGGGCTTCACACGCATATCGAACGACGTATCCTGGAGGGGCGACCCTAACGGCTTTACCAAAGATATCGACTTTTGAAACATGGATCAATTACGTCAATATGTCTACAATTGAATACGGGTCTGGCTCAAGCTATGCCATGGACCTCAAGGAAACCTGTTTGGATCAAAGATGCCCTTATGATTTTTTGAGATCGGTATCGTACACGATGAGTGATGTCATTGTAATATCTACGGACTCACTGGAAGAAGCGATTGATCAATATGTAAAATGGCTTCACAGCTGTGCAAAGGTAATAGCATCTCTGTCAGCCTACGGGTCTATTCTTCATAGGCATACGAAGCCATTCGTGGTCCTTAATATCATAAACCATTTCCGTGAAGAAGATCTCAAAGACTTCCTAGCGACTGTATATAGTCAGAATAGTACTAATTTTTCAGATACAAAAACCCTTCGAGACCTAAGCGAGAATGTATTTCAAGATATCATAGTTCTCGATCAGTTCAAAGACATCAACGAGGAAATCTTACACCTAGTTTTCACCACTCGCCAGAAAAGAATCGTAAACCGGCATCTCTGGTCACAACATAGCTTTCATGTACTGCACACTTACATTATAGATCGATTAGTTGACCCGGATAATTCAACTATCAATTTCGTTGAAGCACTGAATCCGGTACTACCCATTCACCGTGCAAAAGAGCAACTTTGGTCGGAGCTGATTAGTAGAGCACAATCTATTAAAGACTTCGAGGAGTTTATTTTTCCGTTGCTAAGTCGTTGTATGGCTCGATATTTCTTGAAATGCTGTCACGGTAAGCATGTACCTAATCCGCCGGTAAATGTTGAACTGATCACAATTAGTGTTTCATGCCGACGAGACTTTCGTATCGGTCTTTGAGGGTGCCTATGTCGAAGCTTTTCGCGATTTATTCTATGACGAGCGATCTCGACACAATTTTTGCAACGGACTTGAAGAAAACATGGGGAAATACGAACAGAATTTGGACAGTAATCACTTTCGCGACTTAAGACATTATAGAAGCCACTGGAATTCGATAGAGTCTCGAAAGCTTTGCTTCGCCTGCTGTTTGAATTCCTGCCAATTCTTCCTCCCTTGCGGCCACGCTGTATGTGAGCTTTGCTATCTGGGCCTCAAGGCTTCCGTTGGAGAGACGGAAGCCAAGATTAGTGGTAACACCACGGGTGATCAATGTCCTTTCTGCCTCCGAGTGCTTGGCTTCTGGGAGGCTTTCTCCCCATCGAGGGCCGCAGATGACGATCAAGCACAAAAGATGAAAAGCAGTGAGGACTTCACAATAGGCGCTGTTATCTACAAATACCACGATCTCGTCATGACTGCGATTGATATAGGCCTCAAACTGAAAAAGTGGGGCTTGAGCAGTTGGACGCAGAACATCACATCAGCACTTCTGACCGTGCTTCATAAACCAGAATGCTGGCTAGATTTGAAAGGAGGTTGGGCGAATACGTGGCGAAATCTCATCGGAGTTGTTGGCCAGAAGTGTCCACATCAGCGAGATGTTCTGCGGGGTGCATTGCGTCAAGCTTTCGAGATTGATATACTACAAAAAGATTCACGTTTGAACCACAAATTGGATTCCAGCGCCGCGACGATGGCATGGCATCTCTTGGCATCCTTTTTCTCTTTCGGGTTTGTATGTAGACCGCGGCGCAGTAGAGGTTCATTGGTATGTGTCGGGAGACTCAGATGCCAGCAATCTGATCATTATCTTTTTCAATATTTGATAAAGGGTATGGAGAATCAAGTCCGTGTCTGCGTGGATGCAATATGGGTTCCGTTCCACTGGCCCTGCGTCGTAAAATTCAGGCTTCCGAATCTTTTTCAACCATTCGATGTTAGGATAGCCTACGGTGAACTGATGGCCTCAATTACGGGCTATCCAGCAAATGCATATAAAGTTCTTGAGGCTTCTACTATTATGGGAAATGGTTCTGCACCTGGTAAACATAAGAGAAGGCAAGGTGAGTATAGTGGTGATGATTACGTGAAGCGACTAAGAATTCGAAAGTGAAATAAACCCGGGCGTTAGTGTAGCAATTTACTTAGCCTGAACCTATTCATCATGGTCAGCCAAAACAGAAACCGTCAGGCATTATATCTGCAGTCTAGCTCTAGGAATGTAGGATAGGTCTGTTAAGAAACAATGCTTCTGTGCGACGTATGTGCGTACATACCCCCTTTCCAACAGGATGAATGCGGCGCCGGATGGATGCGGAGATTATGCAAAGAATGGTTCAATCGACCGTGAATCTCGGAGCCGCATATGCACTGCAATATTCACTTCAGCCTCCTCCTCTGCCTGAAATCCCCACAATCCCCTCTTTTCTTGTATCCGGATAGGGCCATCAAGCTGACCATCCGGTTGTTCAACCGTTACCGCACTCTTTGTGGCTAGTACTAATACTTCAAAAAACATCCTTGTAGCATCGGCTTTACCAGTCATGGTTTCTGGAAGCAGCTTCTGAAAGATGGTACTGCTATCATCACCCTCAGAGGATTTAAAGCAACCTCTCAAAAGATGCACAGCATGTTGTGTGTCTAGAGATATCACACCTTGCTTCATCGACCCACAAATAGTGGTGTCATCCTCATAAAGGCCTTCGTTACCGGAAAATGAGCCTTCTTCCTCGTTGGGACCCTCAAATTGCGATTGGAGCTCTTCCTCGTTAGGATTCTCAAATTGCGATTGGAGCTCTTCCTCGCGCTTCCGCTTCAGTTCACCCAATCTTCCCATTACATCTATCGACAAGAGGTCTTTAATCTCTGGAGCCCATCCCTTGACTCGGTCACCGTACATGATGTTCGGTACGAAACCGCCTTCCTGCTGCATCTTCACAAGACCAAACAGCATAGGATTGCGTGACAACGACGAGACCGGCTTTAATATGGCACTTCTGTCGAGTTGCTGCTGCTTTATTTGTGTTATAGGAATGACGGTGTCTACGTCAATCGGAATAATGCTTCGCTTTTTGACTTTGTGAGCTTGACTTTCTTTCTTTATTGATATCCTTGAACAAATAGACAACGAATGCGTTTGGGATCTAGTCTGACTGTTCACCATCGTGACTTCGTTATCGGAACCTGGCGAGGTTACACCATCTAGGAAATGTGATTCCTCGAGATTAGGGCACATATTGTTTGCGTTTGAAAACTTCATGCCACCATTAATTACATCTCTTGTTGTCGACATACAAGTATCGTCTTCTCCAAAGTCAAGTTCAAGCTCAACGTTCATGTCATCGGAGTCGTCGTCTGCTCGTCTTTCTTTCGAGACACTACGACAAGATTCAGAGGTCTTTGAATTCGAAAGCAATTGACTCACCCAGTCAAATGAATCGTTATACTCCTCATTAATATCAAGGTTTGATAAACGGAAATTAGGAAGAGACAAATTAATTTCGGGCATTGTTTGATCATTGATTCGATTCATCGTGGTGAGTGCTGCGGTATCGGACACATTCATATTTGCAGAAAGACCAATTTTGTCAGAGCGAAATGTCTATCGTCTGGTGAGTAGGACCGAAATTCTATGAGAAATGTTTACATACCATTTTAATCTTGAAAAATGTCTCGTTGCAATCGCTTAGAAGATATCTTGCTTTCTGACTATAGATTCGCACCACACCCAACAGTAACTGTCCGCTAAGACGTAAAGCCATCGACGTTGTGTCTTGATCGATCATTGTATTCACGCTGCTCTCAATATTTGATTGTAATATGTGGGTTTTAGACAGCTTACGCTCCAGATTGGCCGAGACCCAGGCCTGAGCCAATGGCCCAGTCTTTGAAAGAAGGTTTTCTGAGTAAAACATCTGAGGCTATCAAGTATTGACATCAGTAGGAAGATATTCGTGAATGAAAGGTGCGTTGGAAGTACAGATTTGATATGATGTTGATAGAGACGGATGAAGCTCTCCCAAGTAGGATTCACAGATACTGTAAAGGTAATCCCAGTAATCTCGGTCAGCTTTAGAAGGAGTCACTAGAACCATTTATGAAGTTCAACATATCTTCGAGCATTTTTCAAGACGCCTAGATGTCTTCGCCTTCCGCTGCTCCTGTGATGCATTTCGGCAACGCATTCAATACAACCTCGAACGAGGCACAAAATAATCGGGGTATAACGCTCGAGTCTTTCCTAGCCTGCTTTACAGTGTCAGCATCTGTGTTTGCCGTCGAGATTGTAGGCTTTCTCCTACTAAGGAATAGATTGAGGCAAATATAGTGAGTTACTTTCATTAGCAACTCAAGACCCCACAACTAAAGGAGGTTAGTCAACCTCACGCGAAGCTCGTCCCGAGAGGTTTAACCATGATGACAACACCAGGAATTTTCGGGTGGATTAGACCTACCCTGTCAACGCCAGATACCGTTTTCCTTGAACGGTGTGGTCTTGATGCCTACTTTTTTTTGCGCTTCTTGCAGACCCTACTTAAAATGTTCATACCTCTGGCATTTGTGGTGTTACCGATACTTCTGACTTTGAATCTGGCTTGTGGGAACAGCGGCATAAGCAAAGTACGAGGCCTGGATAAGCTAAGTTGGGCCAACTTCGGTATGACACACAGTAATTACTATTGGGCTTACCTAATTTTGGCATTGAGTACAATTGTACATTTCTGTTACACAATCTATCAGGAATTCTGCGAATACGTTCGCATCCGACAGGAGTACCTTGTTTCATCTCCTCATTGCCACCAGATCTCCGCGACAACTATCTTTCTTGCAGGAATACCGAACAATCTTTTATCCTTCGAACGACTTTCTGACTTGTACAAAGATCTGTTTGATGGAGTTCAAGATGTGTGGATCAATCAAGACTGTAGCCGTTTGCTGTCCAAGGTAAAACAACGGGACAAGATAGTGGCTCTCTTGGAAACCGCAGAGACAAAATTGATTGCAAAAGCCGTCAAAGCTCATGGGAAGCTATGTCACAATGCTTCAGGTCCCGAAAAAAGCCCTCCAACTCGATTATACAGCGAAAGTTCGGTCCCTGTATGGAAGCAATACCTACAAGATGAGGATCGCGCCTGTGTCAGGCTTCCCATCTGTGGCTTGGCATGGGTGCCTGGCCTTCCTTTCATTGGGAGAAAGGTAGACGTCATTGAGCATTGTCGGCAACAGCTCGCTCGTCTCAACACGGAGATCGAAACCGAGCAGCTGGACCCAAAGAAACACCCTCTGTTGAACTCGGCATTCATTCGATTTCACTCGCAAAAGGCTGCACATCTAGCTTGCCGAGCAACTGCCTATTGCTCTCCCCATAAAATAGTCCCTCAATTTGTGGACGTGTCTCCGGAAGATGTGATATGGGAAAGCCTGTTGGTAAGATGGTGGGGCGATTATGCGAGGAGATACCTGATCATCGTATTTATTGTCGTTCTCATTATGGGATGGTCCATCCCCATCGCCTTCACTGGCTTGTTGTCGCAGATCTCCTACCTTGTTCCTTTGTTTCCTTGGCTGCATGGTCTCGAACGAATGCCCAAATGGTTGCTTGGCTTCGTTCAAGGTCTGTTGCCTCAGGCAATCCTGATGGTTCTTACAATGTTACTTCCAATTACCGTGAGACTTCTGGCAGAACAACAGGGTTTCAGCGCGGGCATGTTCATCGAACTTGCAGTGCAAAGATATTATTTCAGCCTTCTATTCCTGCAAGTTTTCCTTACTGTATCATTGTCCTCCAGTGCCACGACGATATTGGGGGACATCTTTGATCGTCCCGGCTCTATTCCATCAATGCTTGCCACGAACATCCCAAAGACAAGCAACTACTTCTACTCCTACATGTTGTTGCAGGCTTTCTCTATCAGTGCAAACGCTCTGATACAAGTTGCGCGCCTTATGGAATGGGTTTTCCTGACCTCGCTCATGGATCGTACACCAAGACAGAAGTGGAGAAGAAAAGCAAATGTCCCCGAGATGCAGTGGGGCACGATTTACCCTGTGTATACTAACCTTGCATGTATCGGTATGTTGGATAAATGATCCTACAGCTCAATGTACTGACCTCCTCCAGGTATCGTTTATTCCGTCATAGCACCTTTGATAATTGTTTTCAGCATCATTACCTTCACTCTCTTCTGGATAGTTTTCCGCTACAACTTGCTGTATGTCATGATTTCTCACCATGACACTCGCGGTCGGCTTTACCCCATCGCCTTGAATCAGTTGTTCACCGGTATTTATATCATGGAGATGTGTCTTCTGGGTTTGTTCCTCCTCGTACGCGACGAACACCAAAGATCGAGTTGCAAGTTTCAAGCTGCGGTCATGATAATTGTAACTGGAGTGACCGTGACTTTCCAAATTCTGCTCAACCGGGCTTTTGCGCCACTTCTTCAGTTTCTTTCGTTAGTATCTGCGGACCAATGTCGCGAAAGCGGAGACGTTGTCACGACGACGCATTTAGAAGAACCTGAACATGACGAGAAAACAAATGAGCATTATCACGCGCATACAGAACATCGAATGTACTGTGAAGGTACTTTTCAAAACGAAGCACTTCGTGTCAAAAGACCAGTGGTATGGATACCAAAGGATACCATTGGTATCAGTGATAGTGAGCTCTATCAGACTAAGATGTCATATCCTGATATCTCGATTAGTAATGAGAATGCAAGTATGAAGAGTAATGGTGACTTAGAGGTTGGAAGGAATTCGCCGGACTTCTAGAGGCACCCACCTAATGACCCTATCCATGCCCCGTTTTTGGAGTCATCGAACGTCTTCGGATAGCACTAACGAATTCTATGCCCAGAACTTCCGAGCGGAGACCTTACATGGACGGACCATATACAACACTCACAATTCTCGATGAAATGCGCTGGGCGCTTGGGCATGTTGTTTCTACAAGAAAATTCTTTGTTACGACCGTTAGCACCACTCTTCGTGAACGTTCCTTTCCATCACCTTGTTGGAAATAGGGGAGATGGTAATCTTCGCCTTCATAGGGCTAATAGGGCCGAGACCCGCAAGTAACCAAGATATCAATATGCCCCCCCCCATAGACCTCGGATAATATAGCTGTCTTCGCTCGACTTGAAAGACCTGTCTGCGCTGAGCGACATCCTTTGTCGTGGATAAAGACCCGCTCACATTTGATGTCTCCATCAGGGTTCCGCTATCCGATTCTCCAGTATTCGAGCCATAGCGAGTGACTCAAAGACCTTCTGTACATAGAGTTCTATGGTCAAGTCCTATGATTATTGGTCTTGCCATGTCGAGGCTGAATAGGCAGGATTATGAAGTTCAGATCGAGAATGGACCATGCTCTGAAACGTTTCTACCACTCATATGGAATCTGCCTTGATTGATGTCTACAGGAAGAGCTGCGTCTCAGCTTGCAATATGTTGGCGTGGCTGACTGTGCCCTGACATAGCGGAGATCAAGTCAAGAATCGTGAGATGTTTCGGATTTAAAGAGTAAAAGAATTTAAACACAGATAACATTGTTACGAGCGTGCTCAGGACTGTTGTTGGGCTTAGCGCCAACGCATCCGTTTGGTACAAGGACTTAGATAATACTGTAAACATATGAGACTCGCTCGCTCTATGCAGGCTCATGCGATCTTCGTACCAAAACACAATCACCCGTGAGAGCCTTTAATACATTTGACAACGTTTTTCCAATTCCTCCCGACTCCAGTCCGCATCCTGTAGCAGTCGCGATGACGAAGCAAGCTTATAATCAAATTCTTTCCGCAACTCGGCCAAGGTCTTTTCCAGCTTGTTCGATTTCGAACGCTCCCGTTGAAGCTCTTCTAGTAGTCGGGCCTCGTTGGAGCTCGAAGTGAGGCCTACAGAAGGTGTTTGTGGCACTGAATGGTGGACGTCGTGTATTTTTTGAATATCCATACTGATCGTTTCACCCTTCCTGGTTGTGTAAGTCTACTGTCTTGACTCAGGGCTTCAATTGTTTGCAAACCTTTGGATTTGGAATCTGTCGTATCCTTTGAGAATACCCCGAAAGGCCAGGAAGATTTTAATATACTTTACTTTACCTTCTGTGTTTCCCCTCATACTAACCTAGCGCACACAGCCCTAGGCAGGTAGAGCTATTAACAGAACGGTCTAACATTAACGGCATTCTTAGCTAGTAGCGGTACAGTCGTAAGGTAGTTGTGCCGGCGGCAAGCAAGGTCCGACTACTTGTAATTTGCATACCAACATTGGCCATCGTTGCCTCGGTCCTTCTCGGCAGCGGTACCTCGCGAAGGACCGCAAGCTGATAATAGACTCCAAACAGCGAGGAAGATCTGTGGCCCACGGACATCACATGACAGTGCTCTAACAATGACCAGTTATAAATTAGCCAAGGGGTCTGACCTCAATCACCTGGAATCATCTACATCCTACCTAATGTAGGTAGACTCGACCGCCAAGTTCGGGATGAAAACACGGGGCACTCCGGTGATCGATCCCGAGATATTGTTAGCCAATCGTGCTTGCTTTGGCGGAACGAAATTCCGCACTCGCTCACGGATGCATGATCTAGTGGAGAGCTAATTCCGATAGCGCTCACATCGCTCACCCGAACACCCGCCAAGAGTGAATTCACGCGACTACTACTAGAGCCCCCCCATCCAGCAGCGATAGCAGATTGCCAGGGTTACTAGCGCGCGATTATCAGCGGGCTGATGGTTACCCCGGCCGTTAGCGGAACGCCTCGAAGGGCTATGTACGCTGTGACCTTTGCCGACAGGGATACCCCGAACGATAGGTAAGGATGGTCCCACAGCCGCCATAAGGCCAGCACTCGCATTGGTGGTAATGATGCCGCTGCACGGCGCCTCGGTCAGGCATAAGCACGCAGATCTCGGACTTCAGCGTCAACTACAGAATCCGCCATTTTTTTATTTGCACTCATGCTCTTTCGCACTTCAAAGTTGGATTATGGGGCTTCAGGGTTTGGCTAGATGTATTATGCAGTGTGATGAATGTGTCTCCCGCGTGAACTCTATCCAGGTGCGCAGTGGGACTAGTGTTCCTCGATGCTGAGGCGCTTTGCCGGAACTGGGTAGCAAAATGCAAGTGTCTGGTCGGAAACAGACTCTCGGAACTCTGAACCCTTGAAAACCACCATTCAGCTTGGTCATGGGTCATCCGCTGAGCACGATGATCTCGGTGTTTGTGATATGCGAATACGCTATGCATGACATGGCAGCTAGCGTGACATGTCGTCGAGTCGATCGCTAAACCTGGACCGTTAATGTTTACGAAGGTGGGCTGTGCGATGCAATGATTGGTCTGGCTGCGAGAGCAGATAGACATGAAAGGGATTGCACTCCAGAGGTTCTAAATCTTCTGTTTTTTTCTTATGTTTTTCAAGCCAGTCCATCTGTACAGCATGACTACACCCATCGCCCGGAACAAAGGTGACAGGATCGAGTGGACACTGGAAGAAAAGAATTTACTCTACTACGTCTGCAAGTCTCCTGAGCTTAGAAGTGAGCCTTGGACCAAGAAGTGGGCTATCTTCGATATGGTCCGTCGTTACACGAATGGACCACAGAGATCCCAGAGATCCCATGACGCCCTTACCTCAGCTTGGAAGCGATATCAGAGGGACTGGAACAACGGAGGGGCTTTACCTGACCCTTGGTGGGAGGACGAGGATTAGTTGCGGGGGATGGTAGATGATACTCTCTTACTATTGCGCTCATACTGTGTCTAATTTGCTTGCAGACAGAACTGGTCGAGAAGGCGAAAGCTCACTTCAATGAGATGACGGAAGCCCACTTCAATGAGATGACGGAAGCCCAGATGACGGAAGCCTTGAATCTTTTCCAAACAACCTTATCATTGTGAAGAAGTGGAGGAGACACGATCTACACTGTGCTGCCTGGGACGAGCAGTGATACTGCGGGCGTATTGAAAGAGGTTTCAATGTTTGCTTTTCGACGAGAGTAGCGCCAAGCGAATTAGATTATTCACTTCTTCTAGTAGCGGTAAGACCATAGACAACGGGGTGCTAAACAAAGCCAAATAGTGAAAAAGACTCGTGACTCTCCTGAAACCACGCGACCGATCAAAAGCTACCTACCTTATCTCAAGACCCGATCGATGACTATAATAGTCCGCTTCCTTTCTCCTTTTCCCCGCCCACACCAGTTACTCTGTTGGTCTTTCATCATCCCCAAGTTCAATTCTTCTTTGATTTCATCTATAACACCATGTCCAATTCTCTAGTAATTGTAGGTTATCTCTCTTTCTTTCGTTGACACCTAGAGATTGACGTAATCAGGAAAATTCTTTCACAAATCCTTTTCGGTCACCATCGCTCCGACACTTGCTCGAAGAAGCGAACCTTCGCAATGCCCAATTGAACAATTTGAATGAGCGCAACGTTGATCTCTACAACAGACTTAGCGAGCGACACGAGGGTCTTCTCAACACGGTTGCTCGGGAACAAATTGAACGGAAGGACGAATCACGCGCCCTCAGAGCCCTCTTGACCACTGCGGAGATGACCATCCAGTACGAATGTGAGCTTCACAAGGGGACAAAAGAAAGCCTGGAGCACGAACGAGAAGTGACCTTGAGATTGACGGACTATGTCAACCATTTGCCAGTTCTTAGGTCTACCGAGACGGAATCAACTATATCAGAGAATTTCAGCATCGAATACGTGCCGAAGCTACGGTACTTGGAGCAAGTGATAGAGCAGATGGAGAAAGACTTGCAAGCGAAGGATGCCCTGATCAAAGATCGACAAACAACGTGTGACCTGTTAGAGGAGGAGAGAGATAGTATCATCGCAGCACGAGCTTGCTCGGTATGAAGATTACGGGTTCGGAATATAAGCAAACGAGGGTGCACCGCCGTCTTTTACGTAGCATCATTAGCTTTGTGAGAGTATTCACCTAGTGCCAACATTAGATCCCCTTCTCATCTTTGCCTGAGGGTCGACTTGACAAGACGCCCTCACCTACAAATATTCGCTATTCGGGTGCCTAAGTTATTATCATCGAGTTAATTTTATATGTTTGCTTCTTGTCAAGCACAGCGACGTAGGCCACGCCTTTCCGCTGGAACCACGATTACCTCGTCTCTTCTCACTAAATGTTGGTGACACACCTTGCGAAAAGAGATGGGCTTACAACATCCAGGATCCCCGCCATAAAGCCAAGGAAGCACATAAAGCGTAATTTTTCAGCAGCAATAACGCTGACCGATCGTGGTACAGGTCCTTCCTGCCGCGGGCTGGACATTACGTTGGCAAAAAGCCTCTTGACATGTAGGAGAGCGTAAGCCAAGCCCGGCAACGCTTAAGTAAACATCATAACAGGCAAATCTTTCCACATATGCATGCTTCGAAGGTGTCGTCCTGCTCAAAATGGAAGCCCCTGCATAAGGCATAGCAACAGCGATCAGGAAAAGGTCTCATGATTGCAGTGCCGTCAGCAAAGATCATGGTGTTTAAGTAACGGGGGTCTTGAAACGCTCAGATGAAACTTCCACCAAACAAGATCAGTGTAAGTGATCGATGCACGGAGAGTCCAACCTAAAACTAACTAGAAACGGCACGGACCATCGTGAGACCCCTCTACCTTACATTCACCTACGGACAAGAATCTAGTGGAGAGGAATCTATGTCAGTGGGGATGCTCCCCAACGGGCTCGATAATCGATCTGTCCTACGCTTTTGTGAAGCCGTATGAAGAGATGAAGCCAACTGAAGAATCTTGATAAAGAAGCGGTTGCTTGCTTTGCATCTGCGGGGACGATCAGGCATGACAGCGGCTGAAGGTTTATCGGCCTGGACGGAGTTCTTAGCTTCTGTGTTGCCATTGACGAAGAGTGTGTAGCGCTAACATGGTGCTCGGATTAGCGTTATCACCCAGCCCCCAGCATAACCGCCGACATGTTTCGGCTTGGGAATCCCGTTACATTATAGCCCCGACGTTGAACTATGCGAGATACTTAAAGCTCATAGGGTTCCCAGTACTGTGATGCATCCCGTCTCCTCATTACTCCAACTCGTCAAGGTGAATTCCCTTCCAACTTCGCTAGCATGGCCCAACCAGAACAAACGGGACAATTATTACAGCCAGTACCAGTACCAGTACCAGTACCAGTACCAATCCAGGTCAGCGTTAGTATACCCACATGCTGCAGCCCTGAGCTAAAAATTCCAGTACATGCACCATGGTTCAGACCATAAATCTCTATGTGCCGCAAATTCCCTCTGTCACAAACATGCCCTGGAACAGAGAATCAAGCAACTGGAAACTCACAACAACCAGGAGTATTGGGCTCGAAAAATGGCCGAACGGATCGCTCAAGGGAACTACGAGGCATACAGTCGCGAAAAGGGGCAGTTCGAGCAGATTTCTAGAGACTTGGTTCAGCTAGCAGATGTGGTACGCCAAGTGCTTGTCGATCGCTCCGAAGAAAGAGGGAGGGTTAGGGAATATGCTCTTGAGCAGAAAGCTAAGCAATTTGAAGGGGAATGTAAGCGACTTGAAGGGAACTGTGAGCAACTTGCACAGGAGAACGCAAAACTCAAACAGATTTTATCGCAAAGGGGAAACGAGGGGGGTGTACCTCATGTTAGCGCAGAATCCACGAAAAGAAAGCGAGCTTAGACCTACCTACACATGTATTAGTATAGTGAATGAGCTTTACCGTCCCATGCAATGGATTTCATTCGGTGGATGGGAGGATGTGATATTTGCTACATACAAAGTTCGCACGCGATACATGGGTGTTGAACAATAGCAACCAAATGCAGAATTTAGAGGCCTAGGATTGTACTTGTCTGAATAACTCTTCACCAGAGTATTAGAATGTGCGAAATTCGTGCACTCTGCGCTCTACTTGACGTTTACAGCCGTCGTGAGCGATTCCAAATCGGATATGTCTTGGAAATCCCCATTGACAGGCCATTGGATTACGCAACGCGGGTTATTCTGCATGTCCGTCCAGTCGTCATCAGTGCTAGTCGAATCATGTCGGCCATAGCTTAGGATCCCCGATAATTTGGACAGGTTGATATGGAAATTGTGGAATAAGGGCCGGTAAGTGACAATGCAAGCGCAAAAAATAGCGGTGGCAGGTTCGATTTGACTCCATGCATATTCCATAGTCATGGTCACTGGCCGAACTGTCAGAGCTTGCAAGAGAGGAGTTGCGAAGAATACCCACGAGTGAGATCTTCACCCTGAAGCACACCTATAGCCACCATACGCATCACTCCCGACACGCATACGCTGTGACAGTTCAGTCTCACGGAGAGTTTTCTGTCGCAGGGGGTTCGAACTTACAGGCCACCTAAGAGGAAGATCGCGGATAATGTAATCTTCTGTCGATTTGGGAGCTTCAATTTCCACACCACTTGCATCGGTAACAACAGCACCACAACATCAAGAAGAAGGTTCGTTACTGTAATACCCCAGTAGAAGGCTTGTAGGTCGATACAGCGATCTGTGAACAAGTATGCAGGCTGGAACGCTGCGGAAAAAGGGGTACACTGGAAGATATTCAGAGACATCTCAACGATCAGCCAAACAATGCAAGCAATGCCAACTATCAGCGACTGCTTCTTGAAAAGCGTCGTGTTAAAGATGCGTCGGTAAAGTAGTAAGAGCGATATCTTGACGCTTGTAATGGTCAAAGAGTATGTTATCATGGTTGCCATCAAGACTTGTAGAAACGTTGAAATTTCCGACGGGGTGAGACTGGCGATGGGGCGTCCCAACCCTCCCTTGCTCACCACTAGATGATTGTCAGTCAAGGATCGAAGAAGTCTGGATATAGAGACACCGACATAATGTACTGCTGGTAATCATGCCAAAGAACGGAATGAGACTGAGAGATATCCAGTAGTCGTCAATAGCAAAAGATGCATTGCTCTTTGAACGTGCCAACAAGCGTAATAACACAGCGACGACGACAATGATCCCGAGAGCAATGCTCAAGCAGTTCACTTGAGGTCCTTGTAGGTGTTCTGCCATGACCTTGAAGAAATTCTGGTTGTCGCGTGTTTACAATATACAAAATGTGAAAAGCTGTGGATAAGAGAATATCGTTTTAAATTGATGAAAAGAGAAAAGATGTCATCTTATCTGATCCCACCTTAACATATTCATGGATGCTGCTCATGCTTGCCAGTGCGATTGAGCACAAAAAAGGCGGCTACCTGACATGTCTAACCCCTCACACAATCGAGGGTCCGATCTCATGATCCTGGGACTGGTGAAAGAATAATCAAACAGGGAGTAAGGTAGATGAGATGATGTTTCCGATGCATGAGGTATTTTCCTTGACATGTCAAGGAAGTCACATTGACTTAAGCTCACCATGCAGCGTTTCCTGTGGCGCGTCTAGCGCTGTCAGCTAGTATCGTTCTCCTCGGGTATTACTACCTTAGGTACCTAGTGACAAGGTACTATAACTGCGCTAAAGCGAGATGATGAACAGCACTAGCTGACAGCGCTAACGGCGCTAACAGCTGTTCATCTCCCGTCGTTATTGACCACACTAACCCTCCTTAGCGCAATGATTTAGCAGGATGATTTAGCGCATCTAGTGCTGTTACAAAATGCAGCAAGGTAAACCAAGTCACACTTTGAACATTGCTGCTTTAATATTCGGTCTTTAGAATTTTGTCTTGCTTGTCAGGTGCGTCGATCAGATGAATCGTTACCCCCCCTTGATATGATTTGTAAAAGTGTTCGCACACCATAATTTTCATGCTAAGATCGATATCCGGTTCGGGCCCTACCATGGGATCACCCAATGACTAACCGCGACCAAGGTTCCTCCCAACATCGAGCCTGCAGAACATAACAATCTGTCTATGTGGTTGACTCTTGAAGCTTGGCCTGCTCTTTGGCTTTTTCTACTGCCTTTATCTTATGCTTAATTCTCAGCACCTCTAAACAATTCTTCATCTTCTGCTCTTCGGCTTCCATTTTCTGACTTTCGACTTCCACCAGTTCCAGTTCTGTGTCGGTGTGGTTGTCAATAAACTGTTTTATGCACAAATAAACCTCATCTGTTGAGGTTTCTGGCTTTGTGCACGCCAGAGTTGATTCCGAAGATCTGGTGAAGAATTTCAGCCATTCTTCTTCACGATCGTGATCTTCCTTCTCGACGGGTTGTTCGCCCCGCAAGAAATCCTCGGGCCTCGGTGAATAAGCGGTCGATATATCATCAATGGGATTCCGATTGTTGTAGACCTCTTGGTTCATCCTATCCGGCGGAAAAGACTCTAAACACATTGTCAATACACAATTTCAAAGCGAGATAGAATCATACCGAAGCTGAACAAGTCAGACGCTTGTCCTTTGAGCATGTTGAAATCATCCATTTGGACTTTTATCAATGTCGCCTTAGACTTTGTCTTTGAAGAGAGCTGAGCACGAAAATTAAGGGTTGTATAGAGATTAATCGAGGGTTGAATTTGAAGTTCGAGTGGAGAGTAGTAATGAGGGTAGCGTAACGATGGTCAGCTGCTGACAGTCATCGCTGTTTTAGCAAGTCAAGCTCTGTCATCTACAAGGATCAATATTACCCTCACTGCACCTTGGCGCCTCTTATTCTTCCCGACCCAGTACCGAGAGAAATGATTACCTCATGTAAAGATCTAAGATTGCGGAAATCTCTCGTTCTTCTCGTTCGTGAGATTTCAAGGACAATTCTCTTGCCTGACATAAGGCGAAGTCTCGTCGACACTCGTATGCATCGTGGCTGTTTCGTAGCTGGCAGGAGACATACGTAGCGCGCCGAGAATCGCCGTTGCTATTTTGAGAGACGACAACGTTAAGACATCTTTGAGTTGAAGGCAGCCATCGGAATTCCCTACTACTATTGTACACTGCGTATGAATAGAACTTGGCTAAAATAACTTTTGGTGCATTAGCGGAATAAATGTAAAGATAGTTTCCTTGAAGAGCCAGCAAGCATTTTCGACGCGGTAGTATTCTCTCCAAAGCAATATCTAACCAGTGCGCGAAACATAGCGGGTTATGGCAGCGAATAATATACGATGATGGATAACGGATCCTGGCCGGATATTTGCGGAATTCGCGCCCTATCATTTTGCAGTATTGGGTGATGAGTCGCTGGAAGGCTTCGAATATTATGGAGATTGGCTAGTGGGAAAGACGACTTTGTCAATCCTTGCATGCAGTCATGAATGCAAATAAGCCAACAAAGATTGGCTAATCAGTCAGCATGTCATGCCGATCCGTTCTGTCAGCCTTGTTAGCGAAGTGCTTCCCAATAAAATCTTATGTAGATTAACATGCTCGACCTTGAGTCCGATGTTTATGGGATAACGATGGCTGATAACATAGAATTCCAAAAAGGCTTATTAGGTGGTCTGGCCAAGGTACACCGCATAGCAGAGTCAAACTTTTTGCGTCTTAGGGGAAGTCTTGAAACAAAGATCAAAGCACTGGAGTCGAAGATCAAAGCACTGGAGTCGAAGGCCAGAGTACTGGAGGTGCAAAACGTGTCGTTGAAGCTACAAATTGAGAAACACCTTCAGGAGGATACAGACTTAGCGCAATATCACCAGCAAGCGTTGACAGATCTCATGGCAAGGTCCAATGTCAAGGAGGAGAACAACCAATCGTTCGAGCAGCGTCTGGCATTATTGGAAAAGCAGCTTTCGGCGACGGCCCGGATTGAGAGTTCTGACAACGCTGGCGGTACCACCGAGCTCAGGACCAAAGGGAGGTGCTCTGAGCTTGACCGCAACCCACAGGCCAAACGAAAGTACAACAACATCGAGCATGACAACAGCCGACATGGGACATTTGGCATGGTCTTGAGAAGCCAGACAAAAGGCCAAGTGATACGTTGAGCTGGGTTTTAGGGACAGTATGCGGAAGACACCAGACGTGGGACAATAGCACCCTCTCCCTCTGGCATGGAGGTTTCTACGGTTTATGATAAGAAGTACCTCATGTAGCGACTCCATATGCTGCAAAGTCCTATAAAGCAAATGTGTCACTCTCGTCGCAGTAATTGAAGTGTGGCAAATCAAGTGTTTAATTCCTTCACATTCAACGGCGTCGGACTTCCTTGGTCGGATTCAATTTAGGAGCAAGAACAAATGTGCCTGATACTATCTTAAAACGTAAACTAATCTTCTTGAAAGTAAAGACTAGTACTTGTGGAGTCGGCATGTGTAGCAGGGGGAGCAGTCGATGAATTGAAACACGCCGTCGAGGTGTTAGGCTGTTCGTAATCACCCATCAGATGACCTAGTCAGCGGAAACCATCTTGAAACGCGGAAAGTTAGATTGAAACGCGGAAAGGAATATTGAAACGCATTGGAACTTTTGTGTACGGCATGTTAGGGTGAACATTCGAGCCTTTAAATGGGAGGTTGTGCTCATCAATGCTTCTTAGAATTATAAGCAAGAATCAGGCATGCTAAGCAAACAAGAAAAACGAAAGGTGCAAAATAGGAACGCGCAACGGGCGTTTCGTCTGCGGAAGAGCATGGCCAAAGCGGAACACGAAAGGAATGCTATCACACGATGTGAAGCATCGAGCCAGCAGGCCTGTGCCGACACAAGCTCTCCAATCGAAATCGATCCTGTACCAAACCTTTCTCCGAAATTCATTGCGTCTCCATTTCTCTACTCGTCGCAGGAAGAACAGCAAGTTCAGATCCACGAACAACCAACCTACCCTATATCTCGCGTAAACAGCCAATCAGACCGTGGCATACAGGGCTTTGTTCAAGCTCCAGTCGCAGATGAACCGATCGATGATGGTTCACCAGACGGCTGGCTCTCTGGACAGTTTTATGGTAATATGGAACAGAATGACTTATCCAATCCCTATTGGGTCGACGCACCTCAGAGTGGCCCCTCATACGATTTCCATGGCGTCGCCCAATCTACGAAAACACTTCATGCGCAACCACGGTCGGAAAATCCACTCTTGGGTATCATGTGCCACGCAATGAGGAGCATGCGCAGGGTCGATAAGGCTAGAATTGGCTTGCAAAGGAAAAATGTTGAGCACAGTATGAAAGTGAGCGACCACTCGGTGAATATGATGCGGATGGAATTAGATTTAGCAATTCTTGAGTAATGGTGCTGTCTCTGGGCGATCGATAAGAATACTCTCGATGTTAGGAAAGTCATGATCTGGCCGAATATAAGATATGGATAATCTTTCCGCTAGCAGTAAATGTTATCTGCATGGACCGTCTGAAAACCTATTTCAAAGGAAATTGATTGACAAGTATTCTTTCACATGACTCTAGGCTAAGAATGCCGCTGGGTGCATCGGAGCACTTCCAAATACGAGGCAGGTGACAATTATTCCGCCACTTTGAAAATACTACTTTTTGCCTCAGTTTCCAGACGTGCCAACGTCGCCAAGCCCCTTCGGGTTAGCGCCCTGCTGACTTCGCAGCGTACGGGCGCGAAACTTACTGGACGCCATGAAGCCACGTCCAAGCTTTGCTTACTTGCGGCCTATGAAACCCTGGAGGACACGAGCCTTAAAACCCCAAATGATTGTCAGAGCTTCATGCTTACGGATTGAAGATGATTCTTTTATAAGAGCTCGATGTTTCCCAGCGTACTGCTTTTCCCGAGCCAGGATTATATTCAAAAATGTTCTGTGGATGTGGCATTGGGTTCGGCATTCGACCCAAAGCTACCACCGAAGCGCAAAGTAGGGTCACAGAAGCCTTGTTGTTTCTTATCGAGTTAACATACTTGCAGATCACCCTAAACGTCGTGGTATCGCCGAGATGATTGACCAGTTTGGTGATCCATTTCGTCGCAAAAAGACGGAAACGCCAGTACCAGCTTATTCACCTCATACTGAGTGGACTGATGCTGGCGGCGGAAAAAATGTATACGGTTAAGAGAGAATCGGGTCAAGCTGGGAAGCAGTGACGGATGGCTTGTGTAGTTCATTCAATTTACCAATCCGGTTGCGAAGCGCTACCGTTTCAAAAGTCTCCCAACCTTTGCTAAGATTGACGTAGAAATGGCTTAAAACTTCGTAAACAGCACCGGTCTCCCTACTACCATACTGCCAAAACTTCTCCTCTTTCCTGGAACACTCCCGTGGTGAATCTTTGCTGGGATTTCAGGGAGAATTTTGGTAGGGCCGAGCGCCTTTCACCTTCTAGATACACTCTTATGGCAAATACGATGAAATTTTGCATCGGCAGGTGTAAGCCGGGATGGTAAGCGTTGCGATTCACCTCCTGGGTGAAGAACCTGGATGAGACGCCCCTGCAACGAATGACTTCGGCGAATACTGTAAAGTAATGCAAGATGTAAATAGATCAGGCCGATTGCCACGAGACTAGGTATCGATCACCTCCTCGTGCGGGTGTATTCTGGGTGAATGAAGTGGTGGGTTGGATTTCGTTCTCCACACGCACTTGGCGCCTAGTAATTCGAAGAATGAAAACGTGGTCTGTTGACGAAGACCATGGAACATACACTATGTCAGAACACGACGTCAAATTCAGTAGATGGGTCTTTGCTGAACATTTAGGTTGCAGCAAATCAATACCACGAGCGGTGAGACGGCAGACTCATCCCCAAATAATTCATCGATTCAGTGATTGCAAGCTGTTATGACGTCGTGTCATAGAGAATCTCTACAGACTATTTACCAGTCCGAGGTATAGAAAATCTTATATGGATCAAGGCTCTGAGGACTCTAGATCGTATTACCTCGCTATGTAAAAAATCATTGCTTAGGGTGACGTGGTGTGGTTGGGCCTACCCAACGGTCAAAATCACCGATCCGGCAGCCCTATGGAATGATCTCCCAGTATTGGCGCATTCTTCTTATCTTTCGACATTCGCCAAGAAAAGGTTCTCGCCTCGTTCCCTATCGTTACCAACAAACGGGCTGTGTCTCGGGGCAGAAACGGAGTTCCTATTCGCATGGCGTCTACACGGGCGTTCCTAAGATTCCCTATTCGCGAGAGATCACGATGACAACGCACATGCAGATGACGGAGTCCTGTTTCTGATCTGTGAGTTTTCTGCAAATGACAGTCAGTAGAGCAACGACAAACAATTTGCGAGTAATTTACTAGCATCATCCTTGAATCTCGAGTAATCTTAACCGGAATGCTCAGCGTCTTGAGAGAGGAGCACGATTCCGTGATCTTAAGAAACTCCTGAACCTGATAAGGATGCACTGTAGTTGGATCGGAGACGTTGCGGCGCGACTCCAAGAAGAGATGTCGAAGACTTCGCCGAGAAAGAAGTATGCCCTCCAGTGGAAACTTATTCGACTCTCCTCCAAACATGAGTTGCAGCGACGTCAGACGGGTCAAACATTGCAGTTTTCCCAGGACTTCACGGATACAAGTTGATCTTTGATTCAACGTCACGTCCAACCTTCTCAATCTCGTACAATGTTTATTGAACGCCACAAATCGTGAAAGCGCTTCTTCGATGTTATGGCACTGCATCAAACACAAGTGTCTGATTAACGGCATCTCTGAAGAAGGCCATCTCGACAGATCCATATTATCCAGGCCGACATAGTGCAGACTATTGCCAAATGAAGAATCTGCTATGCGTTGAAGTGACTGAAGTATGACTTGAGATTGCATCGTTGATTGTGACGACTCGAAGCCGAAGAAGAGTCTTCGAAGACCTCTAGCGTTTTGCTCGACGTGTCGAGCAAGCCATTCCGCTTGTTCGACGGAGCAGATTCGATGACAACGTAATTCGGATAGATTTCGAACGTGCTTGGAGTAGTCAATTAGTCGAGCGTCCAATTCTAGAACTTCAATACTTGAAGGCAGACACTTCATGAAATCCATCCCGCAAGGACAATCAAGCTTCCAGTTGAAAGACTTTAATCCTTTTGAACATCTGGTCTGCAGTATGGCTCCAAGAAAGAGGCAGATTGGTCTTAGAGCAAAGGGTAAAGCGCTTTCAGAAATATTACTTCCACAAACAGTTATGCTTTGTAGGTGCTCACATCGCTTGAAGAAGTTTTCTGTATAAGCTTGGACTTTCCTATAGACCGAAATGTCCAACCCTGTGATCTGGACTTGAATCGTAAGATCTCGATATAATTCAGGTATACTGATCTCATGATAGTATTGGCTGCAGAGACAAAGATTGCATAAGGCTTCGACCGGCAGATAATGGACAATGTGGAGATGAAGTTCTGGTGGTAGACGCTGCATGGGCAATTAGTTACATTATCGAAATGCGCACGCGGTGATATTGTAGTATCAATCCACGAGTAATCAATATCGGAAACTGTGGCCCTGTCATCCGCTAATCGAGCAATAATCAGGAACTACTTGAAGTTCAGACTTGGCAGAACGGAAAGAAGACTGGGCGTTGTTCTTAATTTGTCCAAAGAATCGCTTCTGTTTCAGTTGATGTTGGTTTACACAAATCGGCCAAAATGTGAACACACTTAGGAACAATCCTATTGCATATTTCAACACTCCCATACCTTATTCTTCCGATTGCCATGGTTGTTTTTTAGACTTGTGATTAATTAAGTCATAACATATTTCAACACCTATAATTGAAAATGAAACCTGGGAACTGGTAGCTTCACCAAACGACAGAAGCACCGCTGGGTATTCAAATTAAATACGGGCTTGACGGGAACATTCTGAAGTACAAAGCTTCATGGATACAAACAGCAATATGGGATTGAGAGTAGTAAAGTAAGCAGCTACCTTCAAAATGATGTTTGGCATAGCAGCAACTCGTGACTTGCATATTGAACAAATGGACGTCGTCGCCGCCTTCCCATAAATATTCTTGGTCTATGTGGAGCAACTTGTCATAGATCCCAACCTAGAGTCTGGTCAGCCATGATACCAAGCTCACAAAATCGACGATCTACTCATTATTGGAGCCGATATGAGTCGTATAAACAAGTTCAAAGCTGAGCTCAAGAGTACGTTTAAAATGACAGGCCCCGGCGTCGCACTACCTGGGCATGAAAATCCGACGTGATAGGGGGAGAACACTCACCCTGCTACAAACCACCTACCTAGAAATAGTTCTGAAGCTACACCAATGAAAGCCTCGATACTGCCGTCAACGGAACAAGCAGATGAAGATACCATTTTCTCGGTTGGCTCGCTAATCAAGGGCACACGGGCACTACTTTTGGCAGATGCTCAACCGGGTCTGGCTATTCCTTGCTGGAGGACCAATATTCTGGAGTGCCAAGCGACAGGCGACTCCTGCTATGTCTAAATGTGAAGCTGAATACATGGCTCTAAGCGAGACTAGAAAGGAAGCCCTGTGGCTTCGCTACGTAATGGCAATTGCTCAAGGCGAATTTCATTGAACGAGGAATGCCAGCCGACGGTCTCACGAAGGCCCTGACCCCGAAGGCATTCAGAGACTTTCGTTCAATGGTGGGTATGTAGGAATTAGTAGCTCCTATTGAATGCAATAGAAGCTGTAGTAGGATAGGAGCAGGAAGAGTCGTCGTTCAATTAGGAACATACCTAGGTAGTTGCAGACTGGCAGCGCCATTACACTGCCCGCTAGCCTAGTTAGGGCTAGTGTAATTGCGGCAGAAAACCCTAGACATTTTGACGGGTACCCCTACGACGTCTCAATATGGTTGTTACATTTTCGATGCATTGGCTCGCTACTATCGGGCATCGCCTCCGTTTGAACGAATATATGATATGTGTTTGGCCAAACCCGACGGCCCCTGGCGGTCTCCAGGGCCAAATTTTGCCCTGGAAGCCGCCCTGAGGTGTCAAGCACTCCCTCTATCTACTTGGTACTCCAGGGTGTTAATACAATGCCGTGCGAGAGCGATACGCTAGTTTCTCCACGCTGCTCTAATCATTTAAATACTATGACAGCTTTGAAGACAATATCCTATTCAACGCTTTTACATGATTACATCACAATTGATTTAATTAATTAATCAAGATGATCCTTTCTTTAAGATCAAGCTTACTCCATATTTTACGGAACTTTCTCCACTTTTTACGTCTATTCGCAAGGAATTAACTTCAGAGCTGTCATAATAAATCATTAGAGCGGCGTGAAAAATACAGCGCTATGCTTCCGTGCGCTAGAGTTTAACCCCCTGGTATACCAAGTACTACGTAGTACTTGTAGGTAAGGTACCTAGGTAAGTTTCAACTACCTACCTTACCTTACCTAGTAATAAAGTACCTTACCTTCCTTACAAGTAGGGGTGCAGCCACGGCTAACAGCATCCGGGTAAGGCGGGGTAATCTGAAGCCCCGCTTCGGACAGGGTGACGTGCTGACTGCTGAGAGGTGTGGAGTCTTCGCTTATGCAGCATGCTCTGTTGACACACTGAAAACTAACCCGACAGTACATAGATCCGAGTAGTGGCCTGGATCGGGCTAGTTTATTTCGCGATAAGCAACTGTATCATGCTATGCTGGATTAAGGTTAGGTACTTACACATGTATGGGTTTGCTAGAGCCGTGCTCCCATCCCAACTCCCAAGTCCCAGCTATCTTCCCCACCTGTGCAAGCTCTTCTTGCCCAACTCGCCAAGCTCTAAGTTGTTTGCCATATCTCTTTCCGTTTTGACAGCAGCATCCCTTAGACAGAATGTCGAAGATGAATCGAGACCCCCCGGAGGTGATGTTGACATCGGCTACAAGCTGGAAACCGGTACGACGGTCACCTTTATCGCTGCAGCTATCGTGGTTGGACTGCGCTTTTTGGCGCGTATGCTTTGCGCGCGTTTGGATGATGTTCGCGACGGTATATGTTCCCTGAGCTATGCGGCGAAAGAAATGCCATCGCAAGTCGGACTCAATCTCTACTCTGGGTCCAAGCTCTCGTCGCAACCATATTGGACTTTGTTGCCATCCACTGGGCGCCTGGGTCGACACACCTTTTTCCTGAACCTGCGGCGGCAAGTTCAGCAGCAGTACTTTCCGCTGCTGGCCCAAGTCTTCTGCGTCCACGCCCTGACCTTTGCGAAAATCAGCATCTGTCTGCAATACACACGTGTGATCCGAAGCTCGCAGAGAAGATGGCTGCGCTGAACTTGCAACACGCTCGTCATCCTCGTCTTCTGCGTCAATGGCATGGTGACCATTGTCTTCTACGCCCATTGCATCCCAGCTGAGAAAAAATGAAGCCCGTCAATCCAGGGAACATCAGCCAGGAGAGAATTCTGCCCACTTAGAATGATTGCTGAATGTCATCGCCTTTGCGACCCGCGTTTAGTTATATACTCACCAAGTGCATGCCTTGGTCGATCCCTAGCTAGCGGGCGAAAATACGATTTGCTCTTAATTCTTCATTGCAATTCTTCAGAGCGATGCATATGAACAGTTCTCATGGCTTTCAAGAGAATCTATACCGCAAGATTCTAGACCAATGTCTTACATGCAGATGTTCCTTTTTGTCATGAGTGACAGTAAGAACACTGAGCGCGCTCGTACAGCTTTCGCACACGGCATAATTGCACTGATGATCATTTACAGATAGCATAAGATATTGAAATAGCTGAAGAGCAATGGTCGCTGCTGCCTCGCAGGCAGCGCCCAAGAGTGCTACATATCTCTAGAAACGTTCACTTGATGCAAACAGCAGCCTAAGCCTCCATCATACACCCCACCTTCTCCCCCTTCGTGATCCTTCCCCCACATGCCCTCCTTCACGACGCTGAACTCGACGCTTCCAAATCCGCCGTCCGTCAGCACCTTCTCCAACTTTTTGGGATCGCACCATGGCTCCATCAGCGGCAGCTCCGTCAGCGGGTTCGCGGGCTTCACACGCTCCTGCACCTCCCAGAGAATCGGCTTGAAGCCAAACATTTTCCAGAGCGTCACCGTCGCGGTGCCGCCCGGCTTGAGCGTGCGGTAGATCTGCTTCGCGTCCGCCACGGGGTCCTGACAGAAGAAGATGCCGAAGTTGGTCAGGACCGCGTCGAACGAGTTGTCCGCATAGGTGAGGGTCTCGCCGTTCTCGAGGCGCAGATCCTTAACCTGGGCCGCGAGCGCGGGGTCCGCGACGATAATGGCCTTGAAGGACTGCACCATCGGCGGTACGACGTCGGCGGCCGAGACCTCGGCGGAGCGGTAGACTTTGAGGAGCTCTTGGGCAGCTGCGCCGGTGCTGCAGGCGTTGTCGAAGACGGTGCCGCCTACAGCGGGAAAGGATTTGAGCATTGGAGGCAGGTGTGAGGCGACTGCCCGGCAGGCGTGGCCGACTCGGTGTTCGTAGACCGAGATGACGGAGGCGAAGCCGGCGAGGCCCTCCTGGGCACCTGACGGGGGCGGAAGAAGCCATGTTGGGTGGCGTATTGTTGGAGGTGAGAATGCTAAGAAGGCGGCAGGAATTAGGCAGGGCCGGTTGGCTTCTTGAACTTGAGACAGTGGTCGTTGATCACTTGCGGGCTTGCGTACACGGTGGCCGTAGATTGTTGATGCGTGGAGGAGCCGGAGGACAAAGAGACGCCGCTGACGAATTTGGAAAATGTGATTGTTGTGCCTGCTTCGGTGACTGGAATGTCTCAGCGAGGTGTTGCGGGCTGGACATTGCTTGAGCGTTGCCGGGCTTGTTCAGGTATGGCTTACGCCCTCATACAAATTATCCTTGTTAAGAGGCTTTTTGCTAATGCAATGTTCAGCCCGCTGCTGGAAGGACCTGTATCGAAGGATCCGTCATCTAGACCCTTTTTCTGATACCATATCAAGCTTACACACGTTCGAGATTTCCTGAAAATATCTGGGGCCAAGGCTTTGCGCAAATCCTCATGTGGGATGCATGATGCTTCAGAGTCAGCATTACGGTAGTTGGAAAAGAGGAAATACTATAAGAATCCTCTCTAGGAACGCAAGCCTCGACCTAAGCCATCGTGACAAGATTGGTACATGCCATCAAGATGGGTCGCTCTGCATGTATCGCTCTGCCCGTGATAGGTACTATCACCTCCCTCATCTGTCTTATCGTCGTTGGTCTTGGCGGCACGAACCACGCCTTCCTGAACAACCTTTACTTTTTTCGAGCGAACACCTCCCAGATCCACATCAAATCCACCATCCTCAACTTACCGGGTCTGCCTGCTAGTCCTGTGGGAGCCAGCATTCCCGGAATCGACCTCACTCATGACAGTCCCACCCTTGTCGCGCGATCTCTAGGAATCAAAGATTTTTATCACGTCAGCCTCTGGAACTACTGTTCCGGTGACTTTAAAAACGGCACCGACGGTGTCGAAGATCATGTCATATTTTGCTCCCAGCGCCAAAACCACTTTTGGTTCAACCCCGTCGATATCTGGAAATTAAATAACACTGTCGCGGACAAGCTCTTTAGCAAAGAGCTTAAAGCCGGCCTGAACAAATACAAAATTGTTACGAATTGGATGTTTGTCTGCTACATTGCTGCTGTTCTCTCTACTATCATCGAGATCTTGATCGGCCTCACCGCTCTCATGTATCGCTTGGGAAGTGTCGTCACAACTATCGTCAGCATCATCAGCTCACTCTTTCTCTTCGCCTTCGCTCTCACTTCCACGATCCTTTACAGCACTCTCGTCGGAACTTTCAATTTCGGGATGAAAGAGAATCAGATTCACACCAGTCTAGGCAAAACGATTTACATCTACACCTGGCTCGCTGTGGGTTTCTCAATGTTGTCGGGCTTTTTCTGGCTGGTCAGTTCGTGCTGCTGAATAACCTTGGTGGAAGGTTACGAACGCACAATCATAAGAGGATCAGCGCTGTTACATGAATCGCGACCAAAAAATTGAAGTCTAAGCTTACTGGCCCTTTTTGGGCGGAGCGTAGGAAGTGAATCCCAGACTTCAGCGACATACAAAGAATTTTAAGCTTTGCCATTTTCACGGGGCTTCCGGTATTGTAAGTCGATTCAATGTATTCCCAGCATGGTTAAGTCGTTCGATGAGCAGCTAATTCTCTATTTCAATTATTTGTTCTGAACGGGAAAAAGGGATCATGTAGTGCCCATTTTCTTTAGGAATGACTACTTACCCCAGTCTGATTGATCGCCGTCTATTTCGCACAAGCCTTATGATGTTTGGGTGCAACTTCTATTCTTACCTTTCCCTTCCATTTCTTTATGAGGCTTGGTCTATGACGACAGGAGAAAACCCGCTGGCATTGACCGGACCGCATTGAATTGTCCCTCAATCTTCTGTTATTTGCTTTACATGGAATTGTACACGATTGTTCCGCACGGGACATTTGAGCACTTCCTGCCAATGCAAAATCTCGACGATTATACTATACTAACACTTGATTGGGTCTAATTGACATACCAGTTCTTCCTTGGGCGACATCTAGCATGACGTCCAAATACTAGTTAGCAATTTGTCAAGCATGCAGGCATGTCAAATAGGCAAGGTTCATCTGCTACTAAGCCATAATTACAAGGAAGTGTTCAAGATTATAAGTGCATTCGGTTTGTAGGCTGCAATCCAGTGAGCGAGATGGATGGAGCAAGGTTACAACCTCGGTCATAATAGTAGAATTTCAGGTGTGATTTGGTTGGTAATCTCCGAGTTTTCACCATAGACTCCAATTCAGCTTCAACCCCATTAAATGCCCCATATGACCTCGTATTCCAAACGCAAAGAGGAGCTGGGCCGGCGTGGTTGGAAACAGGGAGTATGGTTACCCCTGTGGTTAGTTAGTAGAGTAGTCCAATCAATATACATACACTTCTCATGACTGGTGTAGAGCTCCCCTACCGGCGGCGGCGTGAGATCTATTGTGTAACGCGATAAATTTGATGGAGGATGACGTCGTTGCCTGCAGGTATTCAATCCTAATTTGGTTCCCTCTTTTACAAAGAGGGCCGGCGGTTAGATATGGAATAGATGTTTCAGTTCCATCGCGCCCAAAGAGTCCTATTTGAACCATCGCACACACCTAGTCCTCGAGGTGCTCTTTTGGAAACTTTCGCCGATTGTGACACAACCGTGCCGGCTTCAGCGGCACCACCGTCTATTCGTAGTGCGCACAAGCATTGCTGGGCGTCTCTCTCCCCAGGTCAGCAATGGCGGTCGTACTCCAGCCTGGAAGGAAAGGGCTCGGGATGTCCGTTTAAGAAACGACGAACTTAGTGGCAGGTAAGTGGATGGCCTTGCTTTCCGGCACGAAGTTTGACAAATCAGCTAACAGGCATTCATCCCTAGCGGGTGATCGATCTTGTTTTCGGAAATTCCTTTCGGACCCGCCGCCGCTGCATGCCTCTGATGGGGACCGACAAAGCTACCTACTCCACTGCCTCGGACAGAGGGAGCAGGGAGCCTCAGAGACTCCCTGCCACGTGAACCGTTGAACAGATACGGGCACGGAGTCTAGCGCTGTGACACAAGCTCAGACCTACTAGGACTGTAAGCACAGCTCTTCGAGCCGCCTCAAGCATGGCTTTACAACAGCATCGTTGCTGCCGTCGCTGTCGTCGCTGCCGGCCCGACATCAATAGCCCTTGAAGACCGAATCAGGACAAACATACTAGGCAGAACACAACACCGGGCTCGCTTGCAAAGACGCCAGATAAAAGCATATTGCAAGAAATCGACGTTAGTCTCTAGTGTCATATGGCTGATGCACGAACCCAGTACCTGTTAAAGTATGGCTGAACTAGATGGTTTTGCAGCATATGTAGGATGTGTGTTTGAGTGAAGTTCTATGGAGGTTGAAGCTTCGGTTAAATACAGTGCGTCATGTGACCTCGATAGGTCCGAGCATAACTCCCGTTTCAACACTCCCTCTTGCACGGCCTATCGCCTATCATCTCGCTGACGCCAAATTTGAAGCTATTCGGAAGCTCCCTCTGCAACCGATTAGCTCCCTCTGAAGCCACGTAACCTGCTATTTGCCATAGCTCTTGCCCGAAGCCATCCTAGCCCCTATTTGATAGATCATCCTGATCCAGTCGTTTGCCTCATCCTGAGGGATTTGCCGTTTGCCTCATCCTGAGGACTTTTGCCTCATCCTGAGGGCTTTGTATGCCCGAAGCCATCCTAGCTTCTATTTAGATACTGATCCAGCCGTTTGCCCCATCCTGAGGACTTTTGCCTCATCATGAGGGCTTTGCCGTTTGCCTTTTTTTTTTTTTTTTGATATCGAACCCTTTTTATGCCCGATATCGTTGCCGCGACATCTAATTGCCCGAGCCAGTTGCCGCTGATTCTAACCAATGACTGTTCTTCTGACCCTCGCTGTCATCGATCCTATCCTAGCCGATGAATCTCTTGCCTGAGATTCCAGCCCATTGTTAAACTTCTCTTGTAGATGCTCCGGGGCCAGCTCCGGATGCAACGACCAGCACCCCTCTTTGTTGGAATACGAGGTCATATGGGGTATAGAATATGGTATATGGGGTTGAAGCTTTCTAGGAAGTAGGAGGTCCGGAAGGAAGTGGGAGAAGGTCAAATACCCTGAATCCCCTGAGTTCACTAGCGTCGGATGAATGCGGAGATTACCATAAATTCCAACACTCTTCAGTGTGACCAGTCTTCTGTTGGAAATAGGGGAGTTGGTAACCTCCGCCTCATAGGGCTGGTAGGGCTGGGGCCCGCTAGTAGAGTTTTCACCTTCCACCTCCTAGAGAGCTTCCAAACAACAACAACCAATATATCAATATACCTCATATGACTTCGTATTCCAACAGGTTGTGAGCCCGGGTTAGCGCAAGCTGCTTAAGTTGTTGTTACGTTCGTGAGTACGTCAACTCACCGATCATGTCCATCGTCGTCGACGTCGTCACTTGGAAGCCTCTATGCGATAGAGCTCAACGTCGATAATTCAAGCCTCTACGCGATAGAGCCAATCAGAAACACCGTGAATACGTTCCTCCGATGAAGGGTAGCGGTGCAGTCAAGTCAGGTTCAGGTAGTCGATTGCTACTGAGCCGAAGAGAGTCAGTCATCGTGGATAGATGAAGCGATGCACAAGTCATATCAGGATGGACCAGAAACGAGTTAGAAACGATTTAGAAACGAGGCTAGAATGCCAGAAACGAAACAGAAACGAAGCAGAAACGAGGTCATCCTGGATGGATCAGATTAAGCCGTGGATGTATGCCTTCGAAGCGAGGGTAGCGGTGGATCCAAATCGGACCGTGGATAGCCTCGGGCGGGGACAAACGGTATAAAAAAGGATAGCCAACCGTGGATAGCCTCGGGCGGGGACAAACGGTATATAAAAGTATAGCCATCTGGAATCCATGGACAGGCCTTTGGAAGTCAAGAATTCGAGGATCACGATTCGATGAACATCGACCCTTCCACTCCCTGTCATCTAACAAAAAGTTCAAGAATAACGTAAAGCCGAACAAGGCATCGCACTTTGCTCTTACAAACACTCTCTCTACCCCAAGCGCGATCAATCGGCCCATAATCACCCCAGCTAAGCTTTTGAAGCGTAAGGCAGAGGTTCCATCAACACCAGTTGTTCCAGATAGAGCAGCACAGAGCCGACCCTCCTCGGCACCGACCGTCACGGGTAGATCATCCAAGAGCAAACGCATCGGCATCTTGTCACGTCGTCGTGTGTCTTCGAGCCCTTTTACCCGCGTTGATCCTCCGGCCTTTTCGAACGTACCCACCTTGGAGAAGTCAATCCCTAAAACATGGATATTCGACATTCGTGAAGACACAGAAGGAGAGGAGGCATCAAACCTGATGTATCATTACACTCTCATTCTTGACATCGAGAGCCGCGCTGCCGCCAAAGACGATAGAGGCAAAGAGAATGTTCCTCCCGTTGACGGCCTTGCCCTTTGCCCGATGATGGTACGGCCCACCCTAAATATAGCATACAATCACCACCATTAATAAGGGTTGAAGGTAGAGGAGGGGTTACAGCCTTCTTCTGACTGGCTCGGTGAGTCGGGCTCAATACTTTAAACACTGGTTTCCGTGCCCATATAGGTCAAGCTTCTACCATTATAGGTCTAGCTGGGTGGGCCGTACCATTATCGGGCAAAGGGATACTCTTCTGCCGCTGTTACTACATTGCCGGCCGATATGATGACCGATGACGCCAAGGACTTTTATGCTGAAGGCTGCGATGCATCCTCTTACATTATCGTTCCTGCCGAGAATGAGATTGACCAGGTCAAGGAGAAAGTCTTTACTGCCACGGAACCCAACGAGGTCTTCTCCATGATTGTACCCACTATCAGTACTGGGGTTGAGCACGCGGACGGCTGGAGAGAGTTCTTGGCTCAAGTTAAACGGAGACACGTCAATTGATATTCAGAGCCCATCGGCCTTTCAGCCGAAGATCGAGATCTGGGAAAGCGAAAGCGCAAAGGGTGATAATGACATCACTGCTCAAGAACTTTCTCGAACAAACTCACCACTTGATGCCCTGCAGCCTGTAACGGACCTTCTCGAGATCGTGGATGACGCCTGCCTTGCCAAGTTGGCTTGAACTTGATTATATCAGAATTACATGTCATACCTTCGACTCGGGGCGCCGAATGTCACCGCAAATCATTCATTACTTTCTCGAGTGACCCTACATCATGGTCTTCGTTGTTGTTATATGAGGGTCAGAGCGAATATGTGCGTGTAGATATAGTGTCTATGTAGTAAGGTAGATACATATGTCTTGTAGATTGGGACTATCGGTGGGAGGTAGGGTAAATACCCCTAGCGCCAAGCCGGCTTCGGCCGAAGCGGAAATAACTACCTTAGCGGAAGATTAAGAGACAAGATAACCGTAGCACTATCGTATTTTTGCAATCACAGCAATTCAAACATTTATAATAGTTATCTGTTATTTTTCTCGAGACGTGTCAGATTCAATGTTTAGTCAGCTGTATTCTTGATTGTCACATATTGTACACACTGTATTTCGTACAACCCTCTGCAGCCCATGTGCCCTGTGCAAACTCGCAACTGTTAGGGGCCGGCCTAGAGCGAGTCATAGGGGTGTCATTTAACTAATAGATAAATACTAAGGAAGGAAAGAGTATGTACAGGAAAGAACTCGGTTCTTAGGTGTGCGTTTCTCAGCCCTGTGCTAGGCCCGATAGGGTTGGAACCAGGCGAAGGCTACTCTAGGCGAAGGATAGGCGAAGGCTAGGATCGTAACAGCAATCAACATGGGTAAGATAATGTACATGACGCACTCGAGCAATTGTATGCGTCACGCTCGCGCACAGAAATTGTCTGAATCGATCGAATATAAGCTTAGATTTGCAAAAGCGTTGATGTTGTTTCAAATACAGTCTACCCGAAGATAAGGTTTGACATTATAGCAGTATTGTATCTGTTATTTTCAATTAACTGATATTTATCTTGAACTGTATCAAAGATAATTACATTCATGAAAAATAACAGTAATAAATCTTAAACATTTCATTGAAGATACATTATTTTTAAAGTACTGACTACTGTAACAGAACCGTTTCTACAAAATGACTGCATAAAGACTGTTTCTTTTACGATCCTAGCCTTCGTCTATCCTTCGCCCAGCCTTCGCCCTATCCTTCGCCCAGCCTTCGCCCTAGCCTTCGCCTGGTTCCGTCCTGATCGGGCCTAGCACAGGGCTAGGGCGCACACACATAACAGCGAGTTCTTTCCTGTAGATACTTTCCTTCCTTAGTATTTATCTATTAGTTATATTACACCCCTATGACTCGCTCTAGGCCGGCCCCTAACAGTTTCAGTCAGAAGAACCGTAGCACAATCGTAATGTGTTCTCATAATCTTCCGCTAAGGTAACCATCGAGGTATGTATGATGTATGAACATTTCTACATACATACCCCATTTTCAACATTCGTTTCAATTCATGTTCCCACTTCCACAATCTTCCGACCCTTGCTTGGCCAAAGACTTCACTTTATCAATTCCCAACATACCGTTGAACGCTAATCGTACCCTGGACAAATATCGATTAGCCGTCGTCATCTCCGTGTATAAACTTTCTCTCGCTACCTGCTCTGCCTCAATCGTTTCTTGATGCTTCTTGTGTTGACTGACTACGGTGTATGTTCACAAGTTGAGTTCGAAATGTGTTGAGTGCAACGTGAGACTAACTCGTTCTACGAGTGGAGCTCCTTCTGCTTTCAGGCCATACGTATGCATGCGACTCGAGCTGTTTCGGCGGCATAAAAGCGAGCAATGAGAAGAGCAACTTTTGGGGAACTGATCGAAGGGTTATTAGGACATTCCTTTGAATTTGATGATGGACTGGTATCGTAGGGATGAGGGCTTTATGGATGTTGTTAGAAGGAGACAGCTTGTCGAAAGGATTTGCTGTGAGACTGTCAAAGCGGCAATGCAATAGGTGCAATGGCGCATCTCTGTAATGGTGGTGTTGAACTCTTTCCTGAGGACTCTGAGGATTAGTGCTTGCGAATTCCAATCAAATTTGACTGTTTGAACCAATTTGTCTGCAAATATAAACCAGTCAGTGACTGCCTGACTACTTGCTTTGTCTAATTCAGCCAAACACCTGGCGGTACATACAACTGCTTGCAGTTTGTTATCCCTGCCACCCCTATGATCTACTTGGTACAATGCTAGAAGGCGGACCTCACCAATGACTAAGCATATAGAAGTCGGGCCGGTACTGCCGCTGCGCACAAACAAGCAAACTAATCTACCGCTCGATAATACCTAGGTACTTCATACATTATTTTCACATCTAGTCTATGGTTTTCAAGGTTCGAATGCTTATGTTGCCAATGTTCCTTCTCGAGTCCCGTCACCATCAAATGTCAACCTAGGTTTAGCCGAAGAACTCTTTCTCAACGATCTCTGCGAGATACATATAGAGGTACATAAACCCTTTGTCGAAGCAGCGATCAAGACTCGTGTTATGGGAAGACGGATTCTCAGCCGAAGAGGGAAAGTTAGATAAGCTCTTGAATGTCCACCAAAATCTCATGAAGCAAGTGAGAACGCGTCTTCTTCGGATTCTAATCATTCTAGACACCCCTACCACCGCCCACGGTTACAACCGTGTTGAGATTGAAGAACTGATAAAAATTGCCCAGGAAATTTTCAAAGATATTACCTTGAACGCTTCACATCCTAGAAAACAGGGCCCTACATTTCATCGGCCCCTGTGAACTTCTTCGAACGCAGGCCTCATGTCACCAATCTCTCAACATTCCAAGAGTGCTTCTGTAAAGCCTACAAAAGCTTCTTGATCAAAGATTCATGAATCAATAGTCGCAAGCATATCAATCGCAACTGGGAACTGAGTCCCCGAAGTAGTATTTGTTACGATCCTAGCTACGCACCTTCGTTGGTAGCTATGTTGGTGGCTATGTTGATGACTATGTTGATGGCTATCCTGAGAGCTATCGCCGATCGCTCGCCGCTAGGGCATAGACTTGTTCCGAAGCCAACCCTATTCAGGGTTAGCTTATGTTCTCCTGAGTCATATAGATAGCCGGCCCTTCCCTTCTAGATACTTTCCTTCCTTAGCATTTATATACTCGTTACATTACACCCATATGACTCGCTCTATGCTGGCCCCTAACAGTATTCTACGAATTCACATCGATTGCCTCTTTCAATTGACCTCTGCATTGAAGCATTCTGTGAGAGACTATATTCACAAAGACGTGACAAGGAACGAGTCAGTTCTCGATGTCACAATAGTTGCGAAGCCTTATATCTTATTTATATGTGCGCAATAAACATCTGTTCCATGATTCGAAATTCACAAGAATGCTTTTTATATCTTGAAAGATCGTAAGATCGTCCTTCAAGCATTCTTGTGAATTTCGAATCATGGAACAGATGTTTATTGCGCACATATAAATAAGATATAAGGCTTCGCAACTATTGTGACATCGAGAACTGACTCGTTCCTTGTCACGTCTTTGTGAATATAGTCTCTCACAGAATGCTTCAATGCAGAGGTCAATTGAAAGAGGCAATCGATGTGAATTCGTAGAATACTACTTCGGGGACTCAGTTCCCAGTTGCGATTGATATGCTTGCGACTATTGATTCATGAATCTTTGATCAAGAAGCTTTTGTAGGCTTTACAGAAGCACTCTTGGAATGTTGAGAGATTGGTGACATGAGGCCTGCGTTCGAAGAAGTTCACAGGGGCCGATGAAATGTAGGGCCCTGTTTTCTAGGATGTGAAGCGTTCAAGGTAATATCTTTGAAAATTTCCTGGGCAATTTTTATCAGTTCTTCAATCTCAACACGGTTGTAACCGTGGGCGGTGGTAGGGGTGTCTAGAATGATTAGAATCCGAAGAAGACGCGTTCTCACTTGCTTCATGAGATTTTGGTGAACATTCAAGAGCCATTTCCCTCTTCGGCAGAGAACCCGTCTCCCCATACATATATAACACGAGTCTTGATCGCTGCTTCGACAATGGGTTATGAGAACCCGTAATCCTCGAGTGCTAATTAGTCAACCACACGCAGCTAATACGTTGGCACCGTTGCACCTGATTAAATCAAAGGTTCAACCAAACACCACTTAATTACGCCATTAACCTCGTAGTCAGACCTAATAGCTGGTGAATTGCATCATTTACCTTTGCGCATAGATAATTAGATGGCTAACAGCATCATTAGACAGTTTGACAACGCCTTCGTCCTTCGCACCCTTCGCACATGCTCACCATCCTACTCACTCCACATGCTCGCCTACCTACATGTTCAGCTACCTACTCGTCGCCCTACATGCTCAGCACCCTACTCGCCTACCTCCATTGTACGGAAGACACCTTCGTAGATAGCAGCGAAGAGAATATATATATAACAGCGCAAGACCGTCGGCCAGAGGTAAAACAGCAGCTACAGACAATCTGGCAACAAGCCGATGACGAAGTGTAGTCACTGTCAGATTTCGGAATGATCTTGTTGCTTTCTTTCATGGGGGGAATAGAGCTGGTTATATAGCTGCCTGCCTAGTGAGGGAATAGTTTAGGCTTTCACAGGACATTGGCAGAAGGGGTTGGGTGTAAGAGGTTTCCTCAACTCGAAATGGCGGGTAGTGGTCATTATCACATCGTTTTCCGTGAAAGTATCGCCAATGCAATGTTCGGGAAGTGTGACACTCATAGTGGTGTGCCATTTGGATCTTGACATGGCATGACATCGGCGAGTGGGGACAGACATTTTTGTTCTCCATCCGTGGTTTTCTTTAATCTTCAATCTCCTCCTTTCACTTCCGTTCCATTCGTCCCCCCCCCCCACCGCGCCGTGACCTCGACCCCTCGGGGCCTGGCCTACCTCTCCCCTCACTCTCATCGTGTTCACCGCCCTCCCTCCGGCATGGCTGACAGGTTCATATCAACGAAGACGGACGACTTTGGCGTTTCGAATGGATTGACGTCTTGTGAACGTCTTCCTGGTGGCGTTGCCGTGATTGTGCTCCTCTGCTGTGAATGACTGGCCCCCGAAGGGCCGAAGGGCAGGGAGAGAAAGGAAACATTCTGTGAGAACAATCGGCTCTTTGATGCGTCTCTGAAAGATCAACACCAAAGCATAAGCTTATGTCGTCACAATCACTGAGTATTTGATGTCAGGTGGTTGAACGACTCTGGAGATAAAACACGAAATAGGGAAATACCTTTCGATGATGCCTTTGCCTTTGTCTGATATTGGCAGTGACTCGTTCGCCTTCAGTCTTGTATCCTTTGATGCTTGCAGCATACGCTCGAGACGGTCAGTCTCAACAGCTTGTCTCTTTGCTACTGATAGTTGACCTGTGCGTCAGTTTGCTCTCTTGAGCGCTTCTGAGCTGCGGCTGCAACAGCTCGATACGGCGAATTGGCAACGTTTGTGCCAATGAGGATCTTCTATTTGACATCGTCTGTCAGGACCGGATCAACGCTTGGATCCGATCCTAGGTTTGATACCTAGTACGTCACTTGGCTCGTTGGTTATAGAGGTTATTAGGGACGTTCTAAGCATAGCTTAACGCAATTGCTATCTTTTGCCGTGCAGTTGGCTAAGTGTGTTTACGAGCGAAAGATTCGCCTAAATACTAGTCTCCCAGATAATACCTACTACCTTACGTCTACAAGTACTTAGGTACCTCCGGCTTAAAATGTCATGCTTGGCAAACTCCGTGCCCTTTGACTACCTAGGTACCTTAGGTACGGTACTTGTAGGGTGCGAAGATACAGTATCAAACAAGTTTTTTGCCTAGCCCTTTACTCCGTATTGAAGGAGGTATTATACACAGGGGCAGTTGCAGGGGGTATATAGGAATTAGTTGACCTAGTCGTCGATGATGCTATCCAGAAACCCCTCCAGCACCTCATCGCCCGAAGGATTGAGCCTCGCCATAGCGAGCTCCTTTTCGCATAGTTCTCTGCTGAAAGGCTTCAGCAACGACCTCTTTCCGGGGTTTACCACCGCGTTGTGAAGGCATTGAGGATGAGGTAGATAGGATGAGGGCGACAGCGAGGTGAACCCCCACTACTTCCTAGCACTAAGCTTTCGCTCAGCTAAGCGAAGATGACTGTGATGCTTCTGACGGACTTGCTGTCTCGCCAATGAATAGAACGAGAGTAGATTTAATGTGTCTCGCATTATTACATCCGAACTCTTTGTGATGTTCGCTGTTTTTCATCACTGCTTTGAAAATCTATAAAGTCTCAGCTCTCACAGATACACCCCCCTCCTATAACAGGGAATGCTCGAGGCTTCCCCACAGCAAGCTGATTCAAGTATGAACCTTGCTGTCGCTCGCTTCCCCTCCCCCTCCCCCCAGCAATGTCATCGCCGCCGTCGTCATGTCTCTAATCAGCAACCCTTGAAGGGGTCAGCCAGCCGTTTCGAAAACGTCCTGAATGAGGTGGAAAATCCCCAACATGAAGCTGACTCGAAAGTATACGGGCCGTTGTAGAAACAAAGGCTGCAACTTCGCGCAACGCTACACATAGTCACATGTTACAAGCAGGAATCTGCACAGGTATATTGATGCAACCGTATCTAATTTGAATTGCCCTCACTGACAGTCCCCCAAAAGGTCCCGTCGGATCCCAGTTCCTTTTCTCCAGGTCTGCAAACATTTTGACTTGGTCCAAGCCCAATCGACGTGTCATGCATTTATACGAGCAGCTTCGAATCTCCGTGGTCTTCACGTCTGATAACGATTCCGAACCTTCTGATTCTAGGTTAGGCATAGAAGTCAGAAGAGCCAAGAAATCTCAATCCGACGCAGTTCGAACGATGTTAGGACGTTGCGTGGCCAGAAAGCTGCCGTGCAGAGTTTTCACCTACGCGACAACACCTCTCCTAACAGCCACAACCGATCTATGAAGGAGATTAATGACATGTCGAAGTCGATAAGAGATGGAAAGATACTAGAAGCTAGACAACCCAGGTGAAGAATCTGAGAGTTGTGACCAAGTGGTCGAGGAATTTGCGACCCGTCGGCTGCGTCGGTATACTGAAAGTCTCCATCACATCGACAGTGTCGCCGAGTAATTGATGGAAAGATATCAGGTAGAATAGTCGTCCCAGGTGATGAGTCTGAGAGGCGTGACTACATGTGCCCGAAGGAGTAGTGATTCGTCGGTCACGCTGATATACTGAGAGAGCTTGAGCCCACCTTCTTTACTTGACGTCAAGTCATACATCTATCTACGTGGAAAATCGAAAGCGCAAGATGTTGGAAATAGGGAACAGTGCTGGAAACAGAGAACAGTACTGTTAGGATACCCCTGTGGTCAGTAATCTCCGCATTGATCCGGCGCTAGTGAATGGGTATTTACCCTTCGCCCACTTCTTTCCTTCATCCGGATGCTCTACCTACTAGATAGTCAATATACCTACATGCACCTATTCGCTCTGACCCTCATATACCAATACAAGAGGACGATCAGAACGCATCCTTTTCTATTGATCAGAGCTAAGCATCGAACGATTGCGATCGCACGCCTATACTAACAATTCATCCAACGTCTACGTGACACAAAAAAGTCAAATCAAGAGAAGGAAAAGAAATACTCAATACAATTACACTCTATCTTCCCATCGTGCGCGCCTCTCTTCCACCACATATTCCTCACTAAGCTCTATGCGAAGGATGAGCTTAGTGAGGCGGGGCATCGAACCTCCCCAACCTCATTCATTGAATCGAATCTTCATATTTTTTAATTATTTTTGAAGCGTTGAATTCGGCTGACTCAGGGCTACAATTATTTATGCATCGCAAAGTATGTGGGGTAGTCGGCGCGCAGGGATTGATCCGGGCGGGGGAAGATCATGGCGGCTGGGAGATCGAGCAGCCAAACCCGTCAATATCCCCCAACCCGTTTGCTGGATCAAACCTTCGTCTTTTTCCAGGATTTTGGAACCGTTGAAGCTGCCTCGACCGGGTCGACAATTTATGTCGTAGAAAGTATAGGGCTCGAGGGCGTCTAGTGGGCGTTCGGGCCAGGTGACGGGGTCCAGGTGACGGATCGACGTGCCAAGCGTCTGGGGGCGTCACCTGGCAGGTGACGGTCGGGAATAAGAACGAAGGTTGGTTCTCGTCAAGGTAGAGAACAAATTGGGCAGGAAGCATCGAACTTGTGATAACGACGAATATATAAAGAGAGTGGTCCTTTCTGTTGCAGTCATCGCAATCAACCATGCCTTTTTCAAGGAGAGTTTGCATGTCAAGAGACCTTCCATTGCAAGTACCAATTTCCCAGAGATTCGGAATGTTGTTTCCTTCGTAAGACTATATATAAGAAACTACCTTGTGAACCGGCTTATAAATCTTTCCTTAGTCGCTTGAGTAACCTCCTCGGTATCCGGAGTTTTCACTGTGATCGATGCAGACATCTCTATTTCGTTCTTAACCGTGCTAACAGTATCCGAACGTATATCTTTGAGCTGAACTCTCTTAGCCTGTCCTTCCTCGAATGACTCCTGCTGCATTGTCAAGTTCCAGCAGTGATGCTCGAGCGCTTGTTCGGCTGAATAGCGTTGCTCAGTGTCCCATTCTAGTAGCTTGAAAACCAGGTCAACGAGAGGCGCGTCTTCATGTGTATCATCACGATGAGCACAAAGCCTTTTAAGAATCGCTGTGTGCCGATGATGTGTGATCCTATGATCAATTCCGTGAGGGTGGTGTAAGCTTAACCAAAAGCCCACATATCAATCTTTGCGTCGTAAGGACTGTCCTTGTTAGCGGTCCATACTTCGGGTGCCAACGAATGTATCGGACCAATGAATGTGTCTATAGAGTGTACTGCTTCGACGACCTTGCCATAGTCGCAGACCGAAGCCTGAGGTGGCTCGTATGATAGAATCAGCATGTTCTGCGGTCTGATATCACGATGCATGAAACCCGATGCATGCAAGAATTTAAGGCCTTGAAGCGAGTCTCTCAGCAAGAGCAGTTTGCATGTCTGAGGATAATTTGCGTTTGTCCATGTGTTTCGAGAGAATGATGAAATTGCATAGGGCATCACAAGATAGAACTTCTCCAAATTACAGCAGCTGGTGACATTACCATGCTCGCATCGCGTATTCAGAATAGGATGAAGACCTTGTTTGCCCTGCGATAACATGAGATATCTCTGAGATCATATGCAAAGATCAACTTACCCGAAATCGTTTTCCCACATTCGCCTCAGCCTCGACCTCGAAACGGGTCGATTTGCTATCAATACGAAGTTCTTTGATGGCCACTGGATCCCCTGTGTTGATATCCACCGCTCGTGTTATCCACCCAAAACGTCCAGATCCCACCGTGTCGAATTCAACGTATGACCCCCTTACCACGCAGGGGTCCCCAGGCAGATATTGAAATTCTCGTCGAGGTGCGTCTTTGCCAGGTCGTATCATTTCAAAGAGACCATTTCTTTGTTCAAAGTAGGTCTCTCTATGCGTCTCCTCAACTGTGTACTTCAGTACATATTCACACACACCCGCTCGAATCATCGTAGCAGATTGATGTATCTAATGCTCCTCTCTAAATCCCAAGGCTTTCCATGTACCGTTCATATTGATTTCTACTGGCACTTTCTGACTTCCTCCTCTCAGCATAAGAAATCCAGATTTTAGGTTGAATCGAAACGCCAGGTGTAAGCTGGCTATAGATTTGCTCCGGATATCGCCCGGTTGCGCCAATAACATGTCGACACCACGGTTGCTTAATCCGCCCTTTCCTCGGCCGCCTCTGAATAGACTGGGGAACTGGGGGGCCCGTTCTTCATTGAATGAGAGGACGTAGTGGCCTAGATTCAGATCGCTCCTGACCCCAAGACCTTCGCTATCTGTATCAGCATGGGTGTCGTAGTCAGTGGAGCTTTCTACGGCTTCATCTGATGCTAAAGGCGGTTCGCTGCCTGTGCCGTTCATTAATCGTCGATGGAATGTGTCATTCTCATGCGCGTAGTTGAAAGACCTTGAGAACAACTTTTGAGCATCATTGTTGGATGGTACGAACTTGGCGAAATCGCCAGAGAACCCTCATACGGTATGGTTGTTATGTGAGACGAAACTTTACTTCCCACATGATACATCAACCCAGCGAAGGCGGGCCGAGTTGACTAAGCAACCTTTAGCGCCGTAACGCCGCTACAACAAACCCGTTCTCACTGCTTCCCAATTTCATTAACACCATGGCGTGGACTCGAGAAGAAACGGATGCACGCAACCTGGCTCTCGGGTTCTCTTTAGCCAATATCGAAAGCACTCACAGTTTCGCTGACAAATTTACACGATACTATGCTGCTCAACACCCTGCACCTGAATGCCCACTGGTTTTATCAGACTCTGATTCTGATGATGGCGCCCTGCCGAGCCCACCCGTATCGCCCAAAGGCGACGGACCTGATCTCTCTAAGATAGCATGGTTTGCCAGTGAATGGGCCGATATCGCACGCGGTATTGACCCTAGGGAAAGCGGTTCTGGCGACTATAAAGTTTGGCAATCGAAGATGCAAGCACAGCATACGGTAAAAGGCTTGACTACTTCAAGCTTATCAAAGAAGTCAGCCGAGCCTGAGAAACAACGTGGTCCTGCTGTGAAAGCCACAAAGCGGTGAGTGCAAACATTGCTACAGACATTTCCTTTCGCTAACTGATCTATTTAGCGTAACTCGATCTAACGCTGAATCGGTCTGTGGTGCTTAATTGGGATTCGTCACACTGACCCAGTCATGTGGCACTTACACACGGAGACTACTTAGATACCGCCTCACTTGTTGCTAGCCCTTGCTAGGCACCAGTCAAGCCCTTGTCAATAATTCTGAGGGTGCTGACTACATAGTGGCAAATGCTCCTTCATCTTTCACACTGTTGTGCCAGGAACTCTGGGGTGATGAAGCAGGCACCAGGATGCAAAGACCAGGCTGTGTAGGTCTAAGCCATGTTCTGATCCTTCTATAAGATGAACAATGTTCTTCACCAAACCCTTCTATCACAAAGCCTCTGTTCCTACAACCTGACTCATCGTATGTTTCCTAACCCTACATTGACCTGATCCTGTATTCATCGACTTCGAATATTGAAAATGAACGATCTGTACCGTGATCCGGAAGCCGGCGTCGAGAGTTCCAGACCCGATTTTACGCTTATGGGACAACTCAGAGCAACTATCTTTAGGTCATGGATCAACATCCTGTTCCTCATGATACCGGTCGGCATTGCTCTCAACTTCACGCACATCAACCCAGTGGCTACTTTCATTACCAACTTCGTTGCTATCATTCCGCTGGCAGCCATGCTGAGCGATGCGACCGAACAGATCACTTATCATATCGGGGACACGCTGGGCGGTCTGCTTAATGCTACCTTCGGGTGTGTTAATCGTCACTTATTATCATCGCGCTTGCAGCTGATTGTGTACTAGAAATGCCGTTGAGCTTATCGTATCGATTATTGCTTTGACACAAGGTCAAGTGGACATTGTTCAGGAATCTTTGATCGGAAGCATGTTGTCCAATCTGCTATTGGTCATGGGGATGTGCTTCATCGGAGGCGGCATCAACCGTGTTGAGCAGCAGTTCAACGTGACGGTGGCGCAGACATCTTCGAGCTTGCAGATTATGGCCGCTGCCACCCTCTCCATACCAGTGGGATTTCAAGCGTGGGCTCGAAGCAATACAGGTATGTTCAAATGTGCTCTGAATTAACAAGACTAACATACTGTCTTTGACTTTCTTAGGTCAGACCAGTGCAGAAATAGCTGAGAACGTAACGAGAGTCTCACGAGGAATTGCTGTTGTCTTTCTCTTTACATACGCAGCATGTTTATTTTTCCAGCTCAAAACTCATGCATCGATGTACAACACCCCAGGTCCAAAGACAAAGAGACGATCGCAGAACGAAGACGTGGTCAACACGAATGCTGTGGGTTCGACTGAGGAGCGAAGTCCCGTCGTACAGGCAATGGATGCTTTGACACAGAACTCGGAAGAACCATCTGAACAGGCGCAAGTGAGACTGTGGGTTGCGATACTAACCCTCGTCGTATCCACCATTTTTGTCGGCATCTGCGCCGACTTCATGACACGGGCTATTAATGACATGTCCCCGAGGAATGGAACGGGCAAACTGTCAAGAACTTTTGTGGGGCTTATACTTGTACCTATTGTTGGGAATGCGGCCGAGCATGCGACTGCCGTCACCATGGCCATCAAGGACAAGATGGACCTTGCCATTGGAGTCGCAATCGGCTCCAGCACGCAGATTGCCCTTGGTGTGATTCCATTTGTCGTCGTTGTTGGCTGGATCCTAGGTAACGAGGATATGAACCTGGCGTTCGACGGATTCCAGATTGCATTGCTTATCGCTGCGGTCTTCCTGATTAGCTCCCTGATCCAGGATGGAAAGTCTAACTGGTAAGCACTTCTGTTGAATGACTTCTTGACAATGACAGCTTACGAACAATGACTAGGCTTGAAGGTGTGATTCCGATGACATTGTACATCGGCATAGCTATCGCTGCTTGGTTAGCTACTCCGTCTCCGCGGCCTATCCCCGCTAATACAAACATAGGTACTATCCGTCGAGCAGGAGCTCTGAAGGATGATTGCCTTATTTGTTCATGTTCCTAGGTCTACATCTGCAAAGCGAAAATTTTGCAAAGGAATTCGCTAGGCCCGAAAGCGACGCCATGGGCAGACATTGCCTATCGACGCTTTGGGTAACGACGACGAGGATCCACCAGGCAACAGAGGTATATCCTGAGCGCCGTCTTCCTGGAACCATACTATATTGAGCCCAAACTTCACCGTCTCATGATGTGAATGTATGGCGGCGCCAAGCAGGGCTTTAAAGAAAGCTGCTTGTCATTGCTCTGAATGATACCGGGATGCTGCGATTGGATTTGCTTCTTTTGGCATCAGTCACTTTTGTTAATTTCTTTGTATGTTTGGGCACTAAGCGTGGCTTCAGTTCTTGAGAGTCACGTCAGCCTATTTCACCTTGTATTTTAGCCTCTTCCTAGCAAATGGCTTCATATGCTTTGTGTTACGCTCATCTTTCACGTCTCCTTAACCCTTCCTGTTATGTATCGCTTCAGATTGTCGTTTCGTTTCGAGCTAGGAATGGACGGGCCGAGCCGAAGGCTTTGCAACCAACCTACCTAAACAGTACCTTACCTTTTACATACCAAGCTTCCTACCATCTACCACAGTAGACAAAAGGCAGACGCGCCCTTGGTGGTGACTGCGTCATACTGCGATACCCTGGGTAAACTTCATACACAGAAAGGAAGACCTACACTTGGAGGAAAAGCTGCAATAGGTGGCCCAGGAGAGAAATCTGGATTTGGCGGTGTAGGGCTCGGTAAAGTGTCGACGGCACCGATGATGGGTACGGCTCGAGGCACATCTTTCCACGAGAATGGCTCCAGACCCCCCCACCCTACTAAGATGCCATTGTCTCCCTCAGTGGGAACCGATTTTGCGCGGTCCCTCCACCACGATTTCAAGACAATCTGAAGATCGACGGCGGAGCGATTCGATCCACATCAGGCCACAGAGCTAATAGTCATCCGACGTCTTGAAAGACGGAATTCACCAACAGCTACTACGCCACCTGTGCTTCTGCCAACTGACGAGGTTTTCTGAAGGACGTTTGGTAGGGGATTTAGTAGAGAATTCGGTAGGGCGTTTGGAAGGGAGTTTCGTCGGGAGTTTGTTGGGAATTTGGTAGAAATTTTGGTAGAGAACCATAATTCACTTCCCAAGATCGGCCTACTTTCCTTGAGACGCAGAAGTTGGCCAATTGCCTGGCCCCTGCTACGGGTCATACCTTCACCCTCATTCCCACCTCTGCTGCCACCCATAGCTGGCTAAAGTCCTCGACGTCTGACTTTCTTTCCACCGTACCTCCAAATTCCCTACCAAACCGCCTACCAAGCGCTCTACCGAATTCTCTACCAAACTCCCTATCAAACTCCCCCCTACGTCAGTGCTATGGGCGACATGACTTTTAAAGAGAAGAAGGTACCAATAGGCCCCAGGGATTTCTCTTCCAGCATCTGCTAGAACATTCCATCTGTCCGAGCCCTTCCGAGCTAGCCTGCTCAGCTCCTTCTGTATTCTTAGTATCCTGGTTATAGCTACCTTTATAGATCAAACATTCTACCCACTACACGCCCTACTGGTTAGATTCTAGGTCCCAACATTATACAAACAAGAGAAACGCTATAAGGAGTTAGAGAGAGATAAATCGAAGCAGAAACGAGAGCAAAAGAGCGTGGAGCAAAATCTATTGGGGAGTAAGCAAGATGAGTCAGGGACAATCCGAGAGCGAGACGAGCGAGATATAGGGGAGCTACAAAGACAAAGTCAAGAAGAACCAGATCTTGAATTTCGATCTCCCTTAGAGCTCGAGCATGAAGGAGTATATGCCGATCAAAGTACGGCAGCAGTGATGACGGAAAACACAAACGGTACAACGGGATTTGCCTCTGATTAATCTGCAATATTCGTTTGAAATTTCAGGTGTGATTTGACATACCCCGGTGGTTACTTATTCCGGCCGGCTTGGGGCTGGGGGTATTTATCCTCCTTCCTTCCTCCGGAGTTCCTACCTACCAGATAGCTTCATTTCCATTGAAATACGAGGTCATATGGGGCATAGAATATAGAATACGGGGTTGAAGCTATCTAGTAGGTAGGAACTCCGGAAGGAAGAAGTGGGGGGAAGGATAAATACCCCTAGCGCCAAGCCGGCCGGATGGAGGCGGAGATTACCAACCAAATCACACCTGAGATTCCATGAGTACGTGAACTAACCTTCATAGTAAAACATGTATCGGTGGCAAATGTATTCATCCTCCACCCTGCAACACGTCGGCGATGAGGTTGAAGAGCCAGCGAGCTTGTGTTTTTGCATCCATGGTTCCCGCTACTCCGACTTCCTACCGAACTCCCTATCGAACTTCCTACCAAACGCCCTACCGAACTCCCTACTAAGCTCTCTACCAAACGTTCTACCAAACGCCCTACCAAACATGCTAATCAGCTCGATAGAAAGCACTCTTCATCGCTCGATACCAAACCTTCTGCCAAACTCTCTACCAAAAGCCCTACCAAAAGCCCCATCGAGTTCCCTATCAAACTTCCTACCAAACTCCCTATCGAATTCCCTATCGAATTACCTATCAAACTCCCTACCAAACGCTCTATCAAGTTCCCTATCAAACTCTCTACTTATCGAGCTCTCATGTCTCAAAATACGCGATAACACACGTAAAACAGTGCTTCAAACAAATGCTTTCTACATGACTTTCTATCTCATTGGCTTCTTCATTGCTTTTCTATTCACACTTCCGTTTGCTTCCCCATCGCAAAGCTTCATCGAATTCTTCGTCTTACCTGTTTCGCATAGAAGAAAGTGTTGGAATTTCAGGTATGATTTGGTTGGTAATCTCCGCATTCATCCGGCGCTAGTGGATTCAGGGGATTCAGGGGATTTGACCTTCCTCCCACCTTCCGAAGTTCCTACCTACTAGATAGCTTCAATCCAATATACTATATGCCCCCATAATGACCTCGTTTTTCAACAGAAAAGACTACATCAGCTATGGTTATGGAGAAGAGCTTGGAATAACGATAACGGGTTCTCTACTTCCCATTGGCTTTTTCATTGACTTCTCCATTGGCTTCCCCGTTAACTTCCCCATTGGCTTTCCCATTAACTTCCCCATTGACTTCCCCATCGACTTCCGATAGACCACATATGGAGTACTGGATAGATCACATACGAAGCACTGAATATATCGCATATGAAGCACTGAGTACGTCACATATGAAGCACTGGGTATGATGTCACATTTAAAGCATTGAATATGCCACATATGAAGCATTGACAAATTTGGTTCTTATTTTGCACTTATTGAAGATTCGCCACTAATTTTGGTGAAACTCTCAACAAATTCTAGAAAAATAATACAGCTTTTGGGTAATAAAACGTAGGTAGTGCAGAGCAATTTCCATCGGAAATGGCGACCCCCTCGTCTTATGTACTGGTCATAATGACCTAGGTGAATTTGCTGACGTGACGGCACTGCACAGTAGTAAGCCTTCCAGGTACTATTATCTGCTAAAAGTTATCGGCGGCGAGCTGGTTCAAAGGCCTACCACCACATTGGTAGGTAGGTAGGTGTCTGCAAGCAGGTTAGCCGAGGTGGCGACAGCAGGGTTGCTCCAATCAATGACCCTTGTATGCTTAGATAATAGGATACCAAGAAAGCGAAGCAAAAAAGTTCAAACCCCTTACAGATACTATTTACATTTGAACTTCTGGTTATAAATTCCAAGGGCGGGTAGACACAATTTACTCAGGTATTAATATGCCCCCGTATGACCTCGTATTAGAATCGCGAGAGCACCGACCCGACATGGAGCGTCAATACTCCCCCATGTTATGCAAGGGTTGTTTTTCGGACGTGTGATTATTATGTCATATCTCAACATAGGGTGTCAGGAAAGCAGTATCTATAAGATTTACCGGCGTCAACCACGTAGGTACCAAGCAATTTCTTTGAACCTCCATGTGCGTGTGTGTCGCGCTCTATCATGCTTGCAACCACCCTTTCAAATGGGTCTGGAGACCCTGCAAAAATCCGCTGCGAAGATCCTTGATGTTTCCCCCGTCTTACCGGTTTATTCCTTGCGGCGAAGGTGTCTATGCCGGTCTTGCTGCTTTCAAGAGTCCAATTTCGGAATATACCGCAGACAAGAAGCTATGCCCATCATGTGAGAGGAGAAAAAGGGCCGCGGCGAGAAAACTCAAAAGGGCTGCGATGGGGAAACTGCGAGAGGAGAAGTATTCAAGGCTCTGTCCATGGTTTCAGGTTTACCCTCAAGAATCGGATCTCAATTGATTCAATGTACGTAGCCTTCATCTACAATTCGCGATTGAAATTGAGGTACGCTGTGTCAGCAAGACATCCACAGAGTGCAGAAGCGCCAAGTCATTACGCACTCTTATCATCATTTGCTGATTTCACGTTCACTGCCTGAAAATTGTGGAATGATAATCTGGTAACATATTACTGAAAACCGTATACTGCTTTCGATCCTCAAATCTCCAAAGAGTGCTTGTTTAATTTCGTGCCCCATTTCTAGAGTTGTACCATGCATTTTTCTGCCCTCCTCGCTGTCGGAAAACTGATTGGTATGGCTTCGGCCGTCTACTCTCTTGTCGATAATTTGAGCGGTAACGGTTTCTTCGATGCCTTTCGCTTTGAGACCGTAGGTACTTGAGAAGATGCATCAGAGATCAAGGCTGAACTGAATCCTAGGAAGATGATCCCACGCATGGCTTCGTTAACTACCTCTCAGAGTCTGATGCGCGAATCGCAAAGCTGTGGGACGTGACCGACGGCGTGGTTAACATGCGGGCTGACTCGGTTAACGTTGTTACGTCGGGTCGCGGCCGTGACAGTATTCGTGTTTCGACAAGCAAGACGTATCAGCATGCCCTTGTCGTACTTGACCTCGCACACATGCCTGGCAATGCCTGCGGTATCTGGCCTGCATTTTGGATGCTTGGAACCGGCTCCTCCCCTTGGTTCGACAGACATATTCCACATTGACTATGATCACTGACATCTATGCAGGCCCACATACGGTGAGATCGACATTATCGAAGGTGTCAACGATCGGTCCCATAACATCATGTCGGTCCACGCCACCAACGGCTGCTTCTCAGCCGGCGAGTCCTGTCTCGTTAACAAAGGCTGCGACATCAACGCTTAGAACCCTTTCCTCTTCGGTGACGAGTTCAACAATGTTGGCGGCGGCGTCTATGCCATTGACTGGACCTTCGAACACATCAACATCTGGTTCTGGCCCAGAGGCAAGGCTCCGTCTGACGTCATGGGAGTCAACCCCAACCCAATCGCATGGAGCACACCCACGAAAAGCTATCGGCAAGATCAGGGCTGCATAATGGATGACCATGTCCAGAATATGCGGTTGGTCTTTAACATCGCTTTCTGCGGTGAATGGGCGGGGCAGCCGGCGATTTTCGACGCTGACGGTCAGTGCCCGGGTACTTGCCAGGATTTCGTACAGAACAATCCCCAGGCGTACAAGGACGCGTACTGGAGTATCAACGCTTTAAAGGTATACACCCTTCATGATGCTACCGCTGCTTCACAATGCACGCCTACGAACCCTACCATAGTCCTTACAACGACCATCACCGTCACTGGCGCACCCACGGCTCAACAGCTCGTTGAAGTGATGACTGAAGGGCATTGGGCCGTGGGGTACTCTGTTGCTTGACTCGATGTCTGCTTCACCCAAGTCTGGAGGACGGAGATCATATGGGGCCCACCCTATCAGCCCTATGAAGGCCATCCAGTCAGATGCCGTCTTTGCTGCAAGTAGAAGTCATAAGGCATGGTAATGTTTTCGATAAATCATCCCCGTTGCTACTTCCCTCGCCTCTAAATTGGGGGTGTGCGGATCTGCATTCATGCTTTTAGTGAAGTAACCACATTGCATTATTGCCAGCCTTGTTTTCATATATTACTGAGAATAGCTTCTGTCATCATGTTTTGACCTGGGTCTACTGCCACAGACCACGGCCGCTTATATAATCCATTCCCTGTCAGCGATGTGTAGCTTCATCGACCTGAGAGGCGCACAAAATCAATGGGGGTCCAAAACGTTCATTCTCATGTCCACGACAGGTGCTTCGCTTTGATTTGCCTTGGCGTCGTGCTTTGTTGAAACCCAGTGTATTAGGTAAGCTCGGCTGACCCACGCTAGAGGTCGGCCGACCATGCAACCATGCGCATACGTAGTAGATAATTCCGAGCTACTGGTAATCAATAAGCATTGATGAGCAGAAAATTCTTACTACTACGTATCTACCTAAGGTAAGATAAGGTAGGGCATAGATCAGGGCTTACCCTAATCAATTCACGACCTCATGTTCCCGTGTGCGCGGACCTCTGCAATCTTAAGTCATATGGTGTTGCGGTTTTCTTCTTCTTTGTCATTGTACCAGCGCTCTTAGGAATCGAACCTAATATAATATAACTGTCCAGCGACTAGGACTACTGTCTAGCCTTGGCTCTGCCCGGTTCATGTACTTGTATATACAGTAGAAGCCGGGCCCTCGTTCTTTCCTTCCGCTCTTTGTCTTTCGTCTTGTACATTACCTGGTGTATGGTCTTGTACCTAGATCCTATCAAGTCATCCAAGTTGACCATGGTCATCTTGGATGGTAATAATAATACCAGTCTTCTATACTGAAAGTACCCCTAGCCTAGCCCAGTCCCTCACATGTATTGATAATGAAGTAGTCACAGGTGTAAAGATTTCTTCAACCATGAACTTCCATGTTACGAATGTGCCAGGAGTGGGTAAGGGCAAAGATCTAACCCTAATCATTACACAACCAACGCTAGCGAGTTGACAAGCTCCTATCTGGCCGAGATCTGGTTTGGCCCAGATATGGCCCAACACCTTTTCCCTTCCCCAACACCTTCTTCACTACACAACATCCTTCCTGTGGCAGACTCTGAACATTACATAAATAGAAGTTCTTGTACCACTCTTGTTCTGTATTTTTTAATGTTCAGTTATAGCTAACGGTCCCAACAATTAACCTCAGATGTTACCTACCTATTATGTAGCTTAGTTTTTAGCTCCGACTTTGCATGGCCGACCTCTAACGTGGGTCAGCCGACTTGTAGACTTGTAGTCCCCTGTATTAGACTGTCATCTAGCGCCATCATCTGTGTCATCGAGCGCTATCCAGCGGTCATCTGAACTGCACGCGTCATGGACTCAGTTGGACCTGAAGAAAAGCCCCGCTCCTCCCATGTCCAAGAACCAAACGTAAGCGTTTCAAGATGGCAGGGATCGACGTGGGATGAGATGATCATGATAAGCATTTAGAACAATAATAAGCCTAGCATGTGTTGGGCTAGCCCAGGACTGATCGCGCTAAGGGCTGCGGTATTCACTGAGCAAAAAGATTGGTTACAGACAACTTCAAAGCCTCATTCAACATCCAATTCCCTGTTGCCCCGAAGATCCTCTCCCTCCCCCTCTGGTCCTTTAAGCGTGTGCTGAAGAGCATCGATAATCGGTTGCAAATGCTCCTTCATCATCGTGTCGAGCTCGGAAGCCGTTAACGGGTGATGAAAATGATGCTGTTGAACTATGGCTAACAATTTCGTGTTCCTCTCCTGTTCGTACACGAGGGCTTTCTGTGCGTCTCGAAGGATTTTCTCTGTGTATCGGTGGCACTTGAATTCGTGGGCGAGGCTCTGCTTCACTATCTGTTGTTCCTTGATTTCGTCGTTCAAGCGGATGCTCTGGCCATCGTAAATCTTCTGCCTTAGAACCTTGTCGGCAGCGATTTCTTTAAGAATAATCTCGTACTTCTGATCTTGCTGAATGAGTTGCTCACGGTAGTAAGCGTTTTGGCATAACTCACTCCTGGTAAATTGAGCAATACGTTGTCTCGTTTCGTCAAGCTGATTATAAAGGTCAGGGCAGTTGTTACATGCCACAAGGGTATCTGACATGGTCCTATCGGCGATTGCTTGCATGAGAGGATAAGGTCAAGACAGAGGACGAAGGGAGAGCAGAGCGACATTTATAATAGTTCTTGATTTCAGCCAAATTACAAATCTGTTTCACTTTGTGACTTTGTACGAGTTTCTGTCTACGCCTTCGAAGTACTAATAACACGGATGGGATGGATCCCCCAAGGAGATCATCCGCGCCCTGATCCTGCCGTCGCTGATATCGTATTGCCCGACATACCTGACGGAATGCTCGAGTGTAAGCATTCGTAGTCAATTGCAGAAAGATGACCAAGGTGATACAAACGCCTTGAGATGGGATGTCATCTTTGTCAAGTCGGGTCAGACGCATCACACAGCACGACATTTTCTGACCGCGCTGGCAGATGTTGTTCTTCTCCTCGACACAGTCACTATAGAAATGTTGGCATATGAAAGCTTGTGCGCACTTTACCGTCAGCTTTGTGGCGCGGCCGCTTGTGTCTCCATGGTGAAGGATTTACTAGTTGTTGCTCGAAGACTGTTCATTCAAGCATGGCCTCCTCTATCCGTGCCCCTCACAGTTCACTGCTCAGTACAACGTCTGAAGAAGCGTATAGACCTATAAGGGAACCGATAGAAAAGCCAATCTTGTCGGGAAGCTACATTCTTCTCGCAAGGCGCAGATGGTCAGCGAACGCCACATGGGCGGGAAAGGATAGCAGGTGCAAATCAATCTGCTACATCAAAACGGCGCTATATAGTAGTAAGAAAAAATACAAGATCATTTACAGACCGGAAAAAAAACTAGAGATTACCTTCGACCTCTTCTCTGCATGGACAAGTCCAGGGTTACAGGACAAGGATGCGGACTTATACTCTCACAATTCTAGGGTTCTGGCTTTTGATTACCCCAGCGTCGAACGGGCCAATGCAAGAAGCCTTGAGCTCTTGTCCATATGCCTCGCTTTTGCAGCTCGCGGTATAACAGAGGCGAACATGACTGTTAGCAAGATCCTCCACACCCAACGAGGCCAGATTATGCCAGACCAACGCGTCACTTTTTTCCTTTACAAAGGCGGGGCACGCTGCGGCCTCATGATACAGAATAGCCAACAGGAACTATCAACTACAGGTACCAGGGTTACTAGCGCGCGATTACAAATGGGCTGACCACACGGGGTAGGTTACGTAGGTAGGTACTCCGTAATCACTCCGCCATTACGAAGTACATAGGTACCTACCTAGGTAAGGTACCTACCTTAAGGTCAGCAATCCACTGGTGGTAGTGCCATGCAAGCAAGGCCGCTGCACGGCGCCTGCCTTTAGACCGTCAATCCGGCGCTAATCGTGGATATGTTCTATACCAAACAGATCATGGCATTTGCTGTTCACACTGGCTCATTATCCTTTTCTAGTTTTGTCTTAGTTTCTTGCAATTCGACATACTGAAGAAGTCTGTTACGTGTCCCTTCGCGCCTCGACTTTCGAGCTTGCTTTTCAACATTGTTTTCCGGATTGGTCTAGATATATCATACGGTGTGACAGGTCTGTGTCACCTTTCCTCCTTACGCACTTTGTCAGACAGGAAAGTATACTTCATGGTTCCTGAGAAGGACTTGGAAGATTGATCTTTCAAATTCAGTGATGCTCTTGAGATGATATGAAACAGCGTATCTCAGAAAACTGACGAGCTGTGCGTGACAAAACATCTGGCGTGATAGACCATGCATATGCTAGCTTGATTCATTGATATTGAGGGGGGG
>JAABUY010000457.1_pt1 | contig 71010 bp, 50 predicted proteins | sample 5560271 | NCBI WGS metagenome assembly JAABUY01 (sample SAMN10711886, study PRJNA513374) | rock metagenome | isolation source: Antarctica rocks | place: Antarctica: Victoria Land, University Valley | reverse complement strand
CTTCTGCGCGTGGGACAGCTCGCTGAGGTCAAGGTCGGCGCTCACCCTGACCTTGAATCAAGCCGCTCGCTGCGCGTCAAGCCCCAGCCCGGTGAGCGAAATAGAGGGCGGGTTGAGCAGTTACCTTCTAGGTGCTTTATCGTTTAAACTTAATGGTCATCGTGCAGTGCAAGGTGCATCAACTTCTAAGTGTGTTCTATCAGATTATATTTTAGATCGAGCCAAAATAAGGGATGTTACTCAGAGTACTAGGTCGTCCGGGTTCTTTACTTTGTGGCACCGGAATTTACGAGGGTAGGAGCGTCCCACGGCCCTAGGTGGATATACCGCCTCCGTCTTTGGACGGTCCCACTGCCTAGGCAGTGGCTTCGGAGCCGTAGGAGTACACATCTATATGGCACCAAGCCCGAGTTGTACCACCCTCACTAATTCACTTTTTGTGTCGTTTATGAACGAGGTCCCTCATAGGTCAGGCGCTTGTCAACGATGCCTTTAAGGGCAGTGTCCGTCCGCTGCGTATCGTCTACGCCGAGCCGCACCCGGTTGCTGTAGCGAAAATCGAACTCCGCCACGTAGCGGTGCAAATGCTTCTCGGAGCAGTGCTGGTAGACTCCCTTCATGCCGCGCTTGAACACGCTGTAGAAGCCTTCAACCGTGTTGGTGTGCGTCAGGCCACGCACATACTCGCCCGCGCCATGGTGGGTGAAATCGTGGGCGGCAAACAGCTTGCCAAGGGTGTTGTACTGGCCCGCCTCATCCGTCATCACCTGGGAGGCCGGGTGGACGTTCGCCTTGATGATCGGCAGCAGATCAGCCGCGCCGGTGCCCTCAACGTGAAAGGACCGGGCGGTGCCGCCGCGTTCAACGAGTGTCAGGACCGCGTGCTTGTGGGCATAGCCGCGCTGCTTCGGCATGTCCTTCTTCTGGCCGATGAACGTCTCGTCGATCTCCACAATGGCACCTTCGCCGCCAAGCGGCGGCAGCGTGCCGGCCGTCATCGCCTCGCGCAGGCGGTGGGACATGGACCAGCCGGTCTTGACTGTCACGCCGAGCGTGCGGGCGAGCTGGTTGCTGCTGATGCCCTTCTTGCTGCTGCACATCAGGTAGGCCGCCTGGAGCCACTGGTGCAGCTTGACGTGGCTGGACTCGAACACCGTGCCCACCGTCACGCGGCTCTGCTTGCGGCAGGCATAGCACTTGTAGAGGCCCGGCCTGGTCGCAGTGCCGCCCATGCGCTTCATGCGATCCGTGCAGCCGCAATGCGGGCAGACAGCGCCGTTCGGCCACACAATGCTCTCAAGCTTCGTGTAAGCGGCGGCTTCATCGTGGAAGAAAGCTTGGCTGAGGACGCTGGCCATGGGATCGCTCCGTCTATGAAGCGATCCTACCCCTAGTGGGTGGGTTTGGCAACTACCATATCGCCTTATTTAATGGTGGATTCCAAAGGCCAGCCTTTGGCGGAGTTTGAGGCAGAGCCTCAACCTTCCTTCCTCCCTCACGCATTCAGCCTGAACAGCACCATCGACAGCGCCTCGACCTCGTATCGCTCCCCGATTCCGTACACCGCCGCCACCTCCGCCAGCGCCGTGTCGAACAGCAGCCGCCACCGCGCGCCGCCCGCGCAGGGCGGCAGCGTGAACCTCTCCGCCGCCTTGCCCGCGTTGAGCACCATGAGCAGGGTGACGTCGGTGGCCGGCCTGCGGATGCCGGTGGCCTGCGCGCGCCCGTCCATCAGCATCCCGAAGCAGCGCAGCGCCCCGTCGTCCCAGTCCACGCCCGTCATCTCCGTGCCGCTGGGATGCACCCAGGTGACGTCGCGCCCGCCCAGCGCCACGTCGTACGCGCCCGTCATGAACCGCCCGCGCCGCAGGATCGGGTACTCCGCCCGCAGCGCGGTCAGCCTGCGCACGAACGCGACCATCGCGCGGTCCTGCGCGTCGTGCTCCCAGCCCACCCAGGAGATCGGCCCGTCCTGGCAGTAGGCGTTGTTGTTGCCGCCCTGGCTGCGCCCGAACTCGTCGCCGGCGAGCAGCATCGGCGTGCCCTGGCTGAGCAGCAGCGTCGCCAGCATGGTCCGCACCAGCCGCCTGCGCGTGCACAGCACATCCTGGTCGTCGGTCGGCCCCTCGACCCCGCAATTCGTGGAACTGTTGTTGTCGGTGCCGTCCCGCCCGCCCTCGCCGTTCGCCTCGTTGTGCTTGGCCGCGTAGCTGACCAGGTCGGCCAGCGTGAACCCGTCGTGCGCGGTGATGAAGTTCACGCTCGACCACGGCCTGCGCCCGCGCTGCGCGAAGGTGTCGGCGGAGCCGCACAGCCGGGGCGCGATCTGCGCCGGCCGCATCCCGCCGTTCCACCACCGCCGGATGTCGTCGCGGAACCGGTCGTTCCACTCCGCCCACCCCGGCGGGAACTTCCCGAGCTGATACCCCCCCGGCCCCACGTCCCACGGCTCGGCGATCAGCTTGACCCCCGAGAGCACCGGGTCCTGCCCGCACGCCGCGAGGAACCCGCTCTGCTCGTCAAAGCCGTGCGGCTCGCGCGCCAGCGTCACCGCGAGGTCGAAGCGGAACCCGTCGACGTGCATCTCCTCGACCCAGTAGCGCAGGCTGTCGGTGACCATCTGGTTCACCCGCCTGTGGTTGAGGTTGACGGTGTTGCCGCATCCCGTGTCGTTGACGCAGCGCCGCGCACATCCCTCCTCCAGCCGGTAGTAGGAGGCGTTGTCGAGGCCGCGGAACGACAGCGTCGGCCCCAGCTCCGAGCCCTCCGCGGTGTGGTTGTACACCACGTCCAGGATCACCTCGATCCCGGCCGAGTGCAGGCGCGCGACCATCTCCTTGAACTCGGAGAACGCGAAGTCCGGCACCCGCGCGAAGCTGCGCTCCGGCGCGAAGAACCCGATGGTGTTGTAGCCCCAGTAGTTGCCAAGCCCCAGCTCCAGCAGCCGCGGCTCGCTGGTGAAGCTGTGCACCGGCAGCAGCTCGACCGCGGTGACGCCCAGGCTGCCCAGGTATGCGACGACCTCGCGCTGCGCCAGCCCCGCGAAGGTGCCGCGGCTCGCCTCCGGCAGCGCGGGGTGCAGCTTGGTGAAGCCGCGCACGTGGGTCTCGTAGACGATGGTGCGCTCCCACGGCACCCGCGGCGGCCGGTCCGCGCCCCAGGTGAACGCGGGATCGACCACGCGGCACTTCGGCACGAACGGCGCGCTGTCGCGCGCGTCAAAGCTCAGGTCGCCGTCCGGATGCCCGCGGCGGTAGCCGTACAGCTCGTCGCACCAGCGCAGCGTGCCGACATGGGCGCGCGCGTAAGGGTCGAGCAGCAGCTTGTGGGCGTTGAACCGGTGTCCCAGCTCCGGCGCGTAAGGCCCGTGAACCCGGTAGCCGTAGATCGTGCCCGGCCGCGCGTCGCGCACGTAGCCGTGCCAGATCTCGTCGGTGTACTCGGGCAGCTCGATGCGCTCGACCTCGCGCTCGCCGGACTCGTCGAACAGGCACAGCTCGACCCGCGTGGCGTTGGCCGAGAACAGGGCGAAGTTCACCCCGAGCCCGTCCCAGGTCGCCCCCAGCGGATGCGGCAGCCCCTCCGACAGCCCGACGGTCATGGCACGCTCCCGCCAGAACCGCGCCCGCCCGCCCCCGCCGCGCCGTGCACCCCGGCCTCGCGCACATCGCCCTGCATCGCCGGCTCCGCCCCTTCCCGCCCCGGCGACACGCCCCGCCCGGCCCGCGCCTCGCCCGTCCCGCCCGCGCCTGTCCCGTCCACACCCGTCCCGCCCACGCCTGTCCCGTCCACACCCGGTCCGCCCACGCCTGTCCCGTCCACACCCGGTCCGCTCACGCCCGGTCCGCCGGGCTCCAGCCCGGCAGGTCCCGTCGCGACAGGCCCGTGCATCGTCCCGGCCACGCCATCATCTCCCCGGGCAGCGTCGCGACCGGGCGCCGCGCCGCCCCCCTCAACGCCGCTATCCGCACCCCCACCACCCGCCCGCGCCGCGCCGGCCAGCGCGGGCAGCAGCGGCAGCAGCTCGTCCAGGTCGCGCCCGGCCACGCAGTACAGCGCCCGCCCCGGCCATGCCCCGCCGCCTGCCACCCGGGCCGCGTCGTACACACTCCCGTCCTCGCCCAGCGGCAGCGGCGCCAGCCCGAGCCCGCCGTACACCGCCAGCAGCGCCGGGCCCGCGTCCCACACCGCGAGGTCGCGCCCCTCCTGCTGCGCCAGGTCGCGCAGCCGCCACACCGCGCTGACCCGGTCGCTGTCCGCCCCCGCCGGGTCGCCCAGCGCCAGCAGCACGTGCCCGGTGCGCCGGAACGCCACCCCCGAGCGCCCCGCCTCGCCCAGTACCACGCCATCCGCCTCGCCCGATGCCATGCCGCCCAGCGCCCGCAGCCGCGCGCGCGCCGCCTCGTCCCACGCCAGGTAGCCCACGTCGCCCGGCCGCAGCAGCGCCCACCCCGCCAGCAGCGCGCATCCGACCGCGGCCCCCACCGCCACGCGCAGCCGCCCCAGCAGCTCCGGCGAGGCGACGATCTCCCACCAGGCGTTCTGCGCCACGAAGCGCACCTGAGGCTCCAGCGCCGCCAGCGCCGCGATGCACGCCGCCAGCACCACCCCCGGCACCACCACCGCCGCCAGCGACGCGGCCCCCGCCCGCACCCCGCGCCACCCCCCGCCCAGCACCCGGGCGTGGCGGTAGTAGGCATCGCGGAACGGCGCCACCAGCAGCACCGCCAGCACCAGCACTCCCGGCACCCAGAGCGGCTCGCCCTGGGCCGCGGTGAGCCCCGCCGCCGCCAGCAGCAGCACGATCGCCCCGCCCCAGGCCAGCGTGACCCTGCGCGACAGCGCCAGCGACAGCACCAGCAGGGCGGCCCCCAGCAGCGACGGCACGTACTGCCCGCCGCTCGACGCCAGACCGGCGAAATCCGGGTCGATCCAGGTGAACTCCGCCCGGCTGTCGATCACGCCCAGCCCCAGCAGCAGCGCCCCGCACAGCGCCACCACCCCGGTCGCGGCGACAGCGGCGAAGTCCGGCTCGCTCCAGCGCGCTTGCGCCTCCGCGCGCGCCGCCACGGACACGCCCGGCCCTTCCGCCACGACCCCCGCCGCCACGACTCCCGCCACCGGCGCATCGCCGGAGCGGATCGCCACGATCGCCCTGCCGCGCAGCAGCAGCTCGTTGCCCGCGAACATCGAGCCGGCCAGGAACAGCGGGATCACGTAGTAGTACAGCCGGAACACCACGATCGCGCCGAGCGCCACCGAGGCCGGCATGTACGGTGCCAGCCCGAGCAGGATCGCGGTGTCGAACACCCCGATGCCGCCCGGCAGGTTCGCGACCAGCCCCGCGGTGTACGACGAGACGTAGATCGCCAGGAACGCGAGATAGCCGGGCCGCCCGTCCACGGGCAGCAGCACGTAGAAGATCGCCGCCGTCACCGCCACGTCGAGCGTGGCCAGCAGCACCTGCACCAGCGCCATGCGCGCACCCGGCAGCACCACCTCGTGGCCGCGCAGCCGCACCGTGCCCAGCACCTTCGCCAGCGCCACATAGCCGCCGACGACACCCCACATCAGGCACCCCGCCGCCCACATCGCCCAGTGCGGCAGCAGCCGGCCCAGCAGCGGCACCATCTCCGGCTCGGCGAACACGATGGTCCCGCCCAGCACCAGCCCGCCCAGCCCGAAGGTCAGCGAGCAGAACGCCACCACCTTGGCGATCTGCACCGGGCTCAGCCCCCAGTGCGCGTACAGACGGTAGCGCACCGCCGCCCCCGACAGCGCCGCGAAACCGAGGTTGTGCGCCAGCGCATAGGCGCAGAACGAGGCGAACGCCGTGCGCCGGAACGCGACACGGTGCCCGGCATAGATCGTCGCCAGCCGGTCGTAGAACGTCAGCACCCCGTAAGACAGCACCGTCCACATCGCCGCCAGCCACAGCGCCCGCACCGGGATCGCCGCCAGCGCCAGCCGGATGTCGGCGATCCGCAGATGCCGGAACTCGCTCTGCACCACGTAAGCGGCCCCTGCGAGCAGCAGCACGCCGAGCAGCGGCGGCAGCCTGCGCAGCCAGCGCCGCCACGCGCCGGGCGGCCCCGGATCGTGCCCCGGCCCCGACGGCGCGACCCCCGCCGGCGCGCCCGCCCCTGCCGACGCCGCGTTCCCGCCCCTGGGCAGCGCCACCCCCGCCGTCGTCGGCGTCATGCCCGCCGCGCCGCGCACGCCGTCCGCAGCGCCGGCCAGGCTGCCCTCGGCGCGCGCCTCGCCAGGCCGGGGCACCATCGGCTCAGCCCCTCGCTCCCGGACCCGCCGCCCCACCCTCCGCCACCCCACCCTTCGCCCCCGGGTCGGGCGAAGCGGCGCCCGCCGGGTCGGGCCGGATCAGCGCGGACTCGATCAGCCCCACCGTCTCGCCCACGCCGTACAGCGCCGCGAACACCCCGAAGCGCGGCCCCTCCTGCTGCCCCAGCAGCACCTGGTACAGGCACCCGAACCACGCCCGCAGCTTGGCGAACCCGTGCCGCTTGCCCACCGCGAACACGACGTTCTGGATCGCCTCCGCATCCGCCCCCGGCGCCAGCCCGCGCAGCGTCTCCGCCAGGTCCGCCAGCGCCGCCCGTTCGCGGGCGTCCGGCGCGCGATACCGCTTCGTCGGCCGCACGAAATCGCGGTGGTACGCGACCGCGTGCTCCACCAGCCGCGCCAGGAACGGATTCCGCTCCGCCCCGCCCTCGACGCCGTAGCGCCCGAGGAACCCCCACAGCAGCGCCGGCTCGTCCGCGTTCACCACGCTCGCCAGGTTCAGCAGCATGGCGAATCCCACCGGCGCCTCCGCACCGCGCTCCACCCGCCCGCCATGGATGTGCCAGGCAGGGTTGGCCAGCAACGCGTCGCGCGCCTCGTCCGTGTTCGCGCCGTCCAGGGCCCGCGCCTTGCCGACATTGGCCACGTAGTCGTCCACCGCGCGGGGGATCACGTCGAAATACAGCCGCTTGGCCCGCTGCGGCGTGTTGAACATGAACTGCGCCAGGCTCTCCGCCGGCGCGTAGCGCAGCCACTCCTCGACCGACAGCCCGTTGCCGCGGCTCTTGCTGATCTTCTGCGCGTGCTCGTCGAGGAACAGCTCGTAGGTGTAGCCCACCGGCGGCTCGCGCCCGAGAATGCGGCAGATCCGCCCCGACAGCTTCACGCTGTCGATCAGGTCCTTGCCCGACATCTCGTAGTCCACGCCGAGCGCGAACCAGCGCATCGCCCAGTCCGCCTTCCACTGCATCTTTGCAGCCCCGCCCAGCACCGACGTCTCGAACCGCCGCCCCTCGTGCGACCAAGCCACAGTGGCCGCGTCCGCGTCGACCGCCTCGATCGCGACCTGCATCACCTGCCCGGTCTCGGGGTGGATCGGCAGCACCGGCGAGTACGTCGCGCGGCGCTCCGCTCCCAGCGTCGGCCCCACCGCGGCCACGATCTCGCCGTGGCACTCCAGCACCCGGCGCAAGGCCGCGTCGAACCGCCCAGACGCGTAGTACTCGCTGGCGGAGGCGAACTCGTACTCGAACCCGAACGCATCCAGGAACGCCCGCAGGCGCGCGTTGTTGTGGTGCCCGAAACTCTCGTGCGTGCCGAACGGGTCGGGCACCCGCGTCAGCGGCTTTCCCAGGTGCTGCGCCAGCATCTCGCGGTTCGGCACGTTGTCCGGCACCTTGCGCAGGCCGTCCATGTCGTCGCTGAACGCCAGCAGCCGCGTCGGCCGCCCGGTCAGCTCCTGATACGCCCGCCTGACCCAGGACGTGCGCGCCACCTCCCCGAACGTGCCGATGTGCGGCAGCCCAGACGGCCCGTACCCCGTCTCGAACAGCGCCTCGCGCCCCTCTACCGCCAGGCGCTCGGCCAGCCGCGCCGCCTCCTCGAACGGCCAGGCCCTGGGCACCGCGTTCAGGCGCACGGGCGGGGCGTCCCGGCGGATCGCTGGGGCGGAGGCAGGCTGGGTCTCGGACATCAGCGCACGCTAGGTAGGGGGGGTGGCTTGGTCAATCACGCCGCGCCCATATAGTGCGGATGACGCCGCCCCCGCACCCGCACAGCACCAACCCCGCCTGCCCGGCGGGCCTGACCAGGGAAGCAGGCAAGGTTGAGGCTCTGCCTCAAACTCCGCCAAAGGCTCGCCTTTGGAATCCACTCCTTAAGAAAGCCGGTCCAGGGGGGGCCTCCCCCCTGGCGGGTCTGGGCGGAGCTGCCCAAAGGTTCCGATGGCCCTCTTGGGCCATTGGAATGGGCAGCGGAGGGAGAGCCCAGCCTTGCTTCCTGCCGGGCCACCCATGACCCCCGCCGAGGACACCGCCGCCGTGGTCGCCGGCCACCGCCGAGCCGCCGTCCTGACCGCAGACGGCGAGCTCCTGGCCCTGTCCTGCGACGAGGCCGCCGCCGCCCTGCGCGGCTTCGGCCCGAGCATGGCGCCGCCGCTGCTGGTGCACGCCCCCGCCACGCTGCGCCGCCTCGGCCTGCGCCCGCAGCGCTGCCTCGACCTGCTGGAGCTGTGGGCGTTCGTGCTGCCGGCCCGCCCGGTCACGCCGACCCCGCGCGGCCTGGCCCTCGCCCTCGACCTCGACCCGCCCCACGACCTGGAGCAGGCCGTCGCCCTGCTGCCCGCCGTCGCCTCGGCCCTGCTTGGCCGCCTCGCCGCCGGCCGCGGCCTGCCGATCAACGAGGAGGCCGCCGGCCTCGCGCGCCGCATGGGCGAGCACGGCTGGCCCTGGGCACAGGCCGTGGCCGAGGCTCTGGGCGGCGACGCGCCCGCCGCCCCCGACGCGCTGCGCGTCTGGAAGCGTCTGCCCGAGTGGGAGGACGTTGCCCCCCGCCCGGCCCCGGGCTCCAGCCCGGTGCCGCCCGCCGACAGCCGCGCCCGCCTCGCGCAGATGCTCGGCCCGCACGCAGAGCAGCGCCCGGGACAGGCCGACTACGCCGACGCCGCCTCCGCCGCCTTCGCCCCGCGCGAGGTGCGTGGCGACCCGCACGTCGTGCTCGCCGAGGCCGGCACCGGCACCGGCAAAACGCTGGGCTACGTGGCGCCCGCGTCGCTGTGGGCCGAGCGCAACGGCGGCGCGGTGTGGATCAGCACCTACACCCGCCACCTGCAGCGCCAGATCGACGCAGAGCTGGCCCGCCTGCACCCCGACGCCGCCGAGCGCCGCCGCCGCGTCGTGGTGCGCAAGGGCCGCGAGAACTACCTGTGCCTGCTCAACATGGAGGACGCCGTCAACGCCAGCCTCGCCGGCGGCGGCCTCGCCGGCCCCGGCGGCGCCGGCACGATCCCGCTGGCCCTGCTGTCGCGCTGGGCGCTGGCCACCAACGACGGCGACCTGGGCGGCGGCGACCTGCCCGGCTGGTTCGCCGAGCTGTTCGGCCCGGGCGCCGCCACCGGCCTCGCCGACCGCCGCGGCGAGTGCATCCACGGCGCCTGCCCGCACTACAAGACCTGCTTCGTCGAGCACACCATCCGCCGCGCCCGCACCGCCGACCTCGTGGTCGCCAACCACGCCCTGGTCATGGCGCAGGCCGCCTGGGCCTACGCCGCCGCCGCCCAGAGCACCCCCGCCGGTGCGGCATCGGGCAGCGGGAGCGACACGGGCAGCCAGGGCGACGCGGGCGACGAGACCCTGCCTACCCGCTACGTGTTCGACGAGGGCCACCACGTCTTCGCCGCCGCCGACGGCGCGTTCTCCGCGGAGCTGAGCGGCCTGGAAGCGGCGGAGCTGCGCCGCTGGCTGCTCGGCGCGGAAGGCGGCCGTTCCCGCGCCCGCGGCCTGCGCCGCCGCCTCGACGACCTGGTCGCCGGCCGCCCCGCGCTGGAGGCCCCGCTCGACGCCGCCCTGCTCGCCGCCAAGGCCCTGCCCGCCCCGGGCTGGTCGCTCCGCCTCGCCGAGGACGACCCCGCCCTGGACGCACCCGCCCCGGCCGCCGGCGCCACCGCAGGCGCACGGCCTGCCACCCCTGCCGCAGGCCCCGCCCCCGCCCCGCCCGCCGTCGAGCCCGCTGCGCTGTCCGGCGCCCCCGCCGACAACCCGACCGAGGCGTTCCTGCGCCTGCTGCGCCGCCAGATCCTCGCCCGCATCGCCGGCGGCCCCGACGCCGACCGCGCCGGCGCCCCCGCCCTGTTCGCCCCGGAGTGCGACCTGCACCCCGTCTCCGAGCCCCTCGCCCGCGCCGCCGAGCGACTGGAGCGCGCGCTCGGCCGCATCGCCGAGCCGCTGCGCACCCTGCAGCAGCGCCTCGTCGCCCGCCTGGAGGACGAGGCGGAGGACCTCGATCCCACCACCCGCGGCCGCATCGAGGCGATGAGCCGCACCCTGCGCCGCCGCGCCGCCGGCCGCCTCGACGCCTGGCGCGCCATGCTCCGCGCCACCGCGGAGGACCCGCCCGCCCCCGGCGCCCGCCCCGAGCACGTCCACCTCCTGCGCCTCGACCGCCGCCGCCCCGCCGGCACCCGCGGCGGCGACGGCCCGCCGCTGCCCGGACTCGCCGCCCCGGGCCCCTCCGCCCCGGACCGCGCCGCACCTGCGGACCGCCCCCTGCTCGACCGCGACGTCGGCCTGCACCGCCACTGGCTCGACCCGACGATCCCGTTCGCCGCCACGCTGGCCGCCCCCGCGCACGGCCTGCTCGTCACCTCCGCCACCCTGCGCGACGCTCCCGAGCAGGCCGCCGCCGCAGAGCCCGCCTGGGCCGCCGCGGAGGCGCGGGTCGGCGCCACCCACCTGCCCTCGCCCCCGCTGCGCGCCGCCCTCGCCTCGCCGTTCGACTACGCCGCGCAGACCCGCTGCTTCGTGGTCAACGACCTCGCACCCGGCGACCTCGGCGCGCTGGCCGGCGCCTACCGCGCGCTGTTCCTCGCCTCGGGCGGCGGCGGCCTCGGCCTGTTCACCGCCATCTCGCGACTGCGCGCCGTGCACGCGCGCATCGCCCCCGCGCTGGAGGAGGCCGGCCTCACCCTGCTCGCCCAGCACGTCGACGCCATGGACAACGCCACCCTGATCGACGTCTTCCGCTCCGAGGAGCACTCCTGCCTGCTCGGCACCGACGCCATGCGCGACGGCGTCGACGTGCCCGGCCGGGCGCTCCGCCTCGTCGTGTTCGAGCGCGTGCCCTGGCCGCGCCCCGACATCCTGCACCGCGAGCGCCGCCTGCACCTCTCCGGCGGCGACACCACCGGCTACGACGACCGCGAGGCGCGCCTGCGCCTGCGCCAGGCCTTCGGCCGCCTGATCCGCACCGCCACCGACCGCGGCGTCTTCGTCCTGCTCGACCGCCGCACCCCCACCCGGCTGCTCTCCGCCTTTCCCCCCGGCGTCACGGCGCAGCGCGCCGGCCTCGCCGAGACGGTCGCAGGCGTCAGGGACTTCCTCGGTCCCGGCTGAGACGCCGCGCCGGACAGAAAGCAAGGTTGAGGCTCTGCCTCATCCGCCAAAGGCTCGCCTTTGAAATCCACTCCTTAAGTAAAGCCGGTCCAGGGGGGGCTTCCCCCCTGGCGGGTCTGGGCAGAGCCCAGCCTTGCCTGCTGCCTCGCTGTCCCGAGGCGGCCAGCCGACCCGCGATCGCGGGCACATCCGGTTAGGACTCCATTCAGGTACGCCGGGTTAGGTTGGTGGCACTGGACCTGGAGGAGTCGTCCTCGGAGGCGTGTCTGTCGCCCGCAAGCGGGAAAATCCCGGCGAAACCAGGTGTTGCCGCAAGGATCGAGGGCGGCGTGCCTGCCGCTCAACGACGTCCGTTCAGTCTGGGACTCATGAACATCATGCATAAGGACAAGGTCCGCATCGGCCACAGCATCGTGTGGAAGCTGCTTCTGCCCATTCCCCTGGTCTGCGCGGCTGCGGCGCTGGCCGCGATCGTTGTCCTGCCCCTGCTGATGCGGGCCAACACGGTCGACGACGCTGTGGACGCCGCGCACCGCACCGTGCAGCAGTTCCAGGTGATGCGTGCCTACTACACGCGCGAGGTGACGGCGAAGGTGCTGGCCTACGGCGCCATGCGCACCTCGACCAACCCCGCCGCCAGCCCCGACACCATCCCTGCCCCCTCGACCATGGTGCACGAACTGGGCGACCTGCTGGTCGGGCAGGGCACCGCGGTGCGGGTCTACAGCCCCTACCCGTTCCCGGTCCGCGCCGGCCGCACGCTGGACCCGTTCCAGCAGCAGGCATGGGACTTCCTCAGCGCCCACCCGGACCAGGCGTTCACGCGCAGCGACGTCATCGACGGCCAGCCGGTCGTCAGGGTCGCCCTGGCCGACCGCATGACCGACCAGGCCTGCGTGAGCTGCCACAACGCCACGGTGGGCCTGTCCAGGCGGGACTGGAAGCTCGGCGACGTGCGCGGCGTGATGGAGGTCGACTCCGACGTCTCGGCGCGGCTGCATCGCGACCACCGGATGACGCTGCTCCTCCTCGGCGCAGGGATCGGCGCCGCCGTGCTGCTGTTCCTGATCTCGACGGTCCTGGCGCGGCGCATCAGCGGGCCGCTTCGCTCGCTGACCGCCGTCATCCATCGCCTGGCTGCCGGGGACACCACGGTCGAGGTCGCCACGCCGGCGTGCAACGACGAGGTGGGAACGATCGCGGCGGCGGTGGAGGTGTTCAAGCGCAACGCCGTCGCGAAGATCGTCCAGGACGAGCAGCTTTCACGCACCAACCTCAGGTTCGATGCCGCGCTGAACAACATGTCGCTCGGCTTGTGCCTGTGCGACCGGGACAACCGCGTGGCGGTCGCGAACCGCAAGTTCTGCGACATGTTCGGCCTGACCGACCCTGCGAACGGGATCGGGTTGCGCGAGCTGATCCGGCTGAGCCTCGAGTCGGGCAACCACGAGGGACGCGACCTGGATGACATGCACTCGGAGTGGCAGTCCAAAATCGACCGGCGCGTGTCGCTGACGCTGGTCCAGCACCTGCGCGACGGACGGATCGTCGCGGTGTCGCACGAGCCCATGGCCGACGGCGGATGGGTCGAGACCTTCGAGGACGTCACCGAGCGGCAGCGCACGGAGAAGCAGATCACCTTCATGGCGCACCATGACGCCCTGACCAGCCTGCCCAACCGCACGATGTTCAACGAGAGGTTGCAGCACGCGCTGGCCCATGCCGGGCGAGGTGCCGGAGCCGCAGTGCTGTGCCTGGACCTCGACCGCTTCAAGTCCGTCAACGACACGCTCGGCCACCCGGTGGGAGACGAGCTGCTGCGCGCGGTCGCCGACCGGCTGGGGGCGTGCGTGCGCGAGGTGGACACCGTGGCACGCCTCGGCGGCGACGAGTTCGCGGTGGTCCAGGCCGGCGTGGGCCAGGCCGAGGAGGCAGGAACGCTCGCCGCCCGCATCGTGGCCGCACTCGCCGAGCCCTACGTGCTGTCGGGCCACAATGTGGTGATCGGCGCGAGCATCGGCATCGCTCTCGCGCCGACGGACGCCACGGGCGCCGAGCGGCTGCTGAAATGCGCCGACATGGCGCTGTACCGCGCGAAGACCGACGGGCGCGGCCTGTTCCGCTTCTTCGAGAGCGAGATGGACGTCAAGATCCAGGCGCGACGCGCCCTGGAACTCGATCTGCGTCGCGCGCTGCAAGACGACGAGTTTCTCCTGCACTACCAGCCGCTCGTGGATCTCAGGATCAACCGGATCACCTCGTTCGAGGCGCTGCTGCGCTGGCAGCACCCGGAACGCGGCCTGCTCTCGCCCGACGAGTTCATTCCGATCGCGGAGGAGACCGGGCTGATCGTCCCGCTTGGCGAGTGGGTGCTGCGCAGGGCCTGCACGGACGCGATGACCTGGCCGGACGGGATCAGAGTCGCGGTGAACCTGTCGCCAGCGCAGTTCCGCGAATCAAGGCTGGTCGACGCGATCCGCGCCGTGCTGGCCGACTCCGGCCTCCCGCCGTCGCGCCTCGAGCTGGAGATCACCGAATCCGTGCTGCTCCAGAACAGCCAGGCGACGTTCGCTCTCCTGCATGAGCTGCACGAACTCGGCACGCCGATCGCGATGGACGATTTCGGAACCGGCTACTCCTCGCTGAGCTATCTCCGCTCGTTCCCGTTCGACAAGATCAAGATCGACAAATCCTTCATCGGCGACCTGAGCAACAAGGACTCGGCGGTGCATATCGTGCGCGCCGTCGCCGGCCTCGGCATCAGCCTCGGCATGTTGACCACCGCGGAAGGCGTGGAAACCCTGGAGCAGCTCCGGCAACTGCGAGTGGAAGGGTGCACCGAGGTCCAGGGCTACCTGTTCAGTCGGCCACGCCCGAAACAGGACATCCCGGCGATCCTTGAACATGCCCGCGCGATGCTGAACGCCGAAGCGAGACTCGATCGCGCCGCAAGCACCGGTCGCGCCGTCGTGGCAGCCGTGTGACATCACGGTAGGGGGTCATTTTCAAACCGGCCCATGGCTGTCAGGAAGCAAGGCTGGGCTCTGCCCAGACCCGCCAGGGGGGAAGCCCTCCCTGGACCGGCTTTTTTTAAGTAGTGGATTCCAAAGGCGAGCCTTTGGCGGAGTTTGAGGCAGAGCCTCAACCTTGCTCGTCTCCTGCCTCGCCTTGCCTGCGGAGACATCCGGCAAACTGACCCACTGCCCACCGTCGGATCGCTGGCCTCCGGGCCGGGGTGGCGCATCGCCCGGCGCGGGCGACAGCGGCGCGCGGGAGTCGGCATATCGGCCCGACGGTGTAGGCTTGTCGGCAGGAGGCAGGGTCCTGCCGCCGCAAGCCACCTCCCGCGTCGCCGCCGACCGGGCAAGCCACACGGAGCCGACGATGTCGCCGCCTGCCAGGACGATCCTGCTGTCCGCCGCCCTCGCCACCCTGCTGCCCGTCGCGTCACGGGCCGACCTGGCAGCGCCACCCGCGCCATCGGGCGACATCCCCGAGGCGTTCGCCAGGCCCGACGCGCAGAACGACTACACGAGACGCGTCGAGATGATCCCGATGCGCGACGGCGTGAAGCTCTACACGGTCATCGTCATGCCGAAGGACGCGCACGACGCGCCGATCGTCCTGACCCGCACCCCCTACAACGCGAAGAAGCGGGCGGAGCGCACCGCCTCCCCCTCCATGCTCTCGCTGCTGCCAGAGGCCGACGGCGGCTTCGTCCGTGCCGGCTTCATCCGCGTCTACCAGGACGTGCGCGGCAAGTACGGCTCCGAGGGCGCCTACGAGATGACCCGCCCCGTCCGCGGCCCGCTCAACCCGAGCGGGACCGACAACGTCACCGACGCCTGGGACACGATCGACTGGCTGGTGAAGTTGGTGCCGCAGTCCAACGGCCGCGTCGGCATGATCGGCTCGTCCTACGAGGGCTTCACCGTGGCGATGGCCCTGCTCGACCCCCACCCCGCCCTGCGCGCGGCGGTGCCGGAGAGCCCGATGGTGGACGGCTGGATGGGCGACGACTGGTACCACTACGGCGCGTTCCGCGAGCCCAACCTCGACTACATCGCCGGCCAGACCGAGCAGAAGGGCGAGGGCGACGACGTGCCGCGCGCCGCCTACGACGACTACGAGACCTTCCTCGCGGCCTCCACCCCCGGCGCCTACGCCGAGGCCAACGGCTTCGCCCAGCTCGGCTGGTGGCGCAAGATGGCGGCGCACCCGGCCTACGACGCGTTCTGGCAGGGCCAGGCCCTGGACAGGCTCATGGCCGCGCGCCCATCGAGCGTGCCGACCCTGTGGGAGCAGGGCCTGTGGGACCAGGAGGACATGTGGGGCGCCAACCACGCCTGGAGCGCGCTGAAGGCGGCCGGCCACGTCGCCAACAACTGGCTGGTGATGGGCCCGTGGTACCACAGCCAGGTCAACCGCCCCGGCTGGAGCCTCGGCCCGTTCCGCTGGGACGGCGACACCGCCATGCAGTTCCGCGACGACATGGTGCTGCCGTTCTTCGCCCAGTACCTGAAGGACGGCCCGCCCGCGAACCTGCCGCGCGTCACGGTCTACAACCCCGCCGAGAACCGCTGGCAGCACTTCGCCGACTGGCCCGTCGCCTGCGAGACCGGGTGTGCCCAGCCGATGAAGCCCCTCTACCTGCAGGCCGGCTTCGGCCTGTCGTTCGACAAGCCAGGCGGCGACAAGCCAGGCGGCGGCAAGCCAGGCGGCGGCAAGCCGGCGAACGACACGCCGGCGGCCAGCGGTTCCGCCGGCCCGGCCGAGGGCGACTCCTACGTCTCCGACCCGGCCAAGCCGGTCCCGTTCGAGCCGCGGCCGGTGCGCTTTGCCGACCGCGAGGCCTGGCGCACCTGGCTGGTGCGCGACCAGCGTTTCGTCGACGGCCGCCCCGACGTCCTGACCTACGAGACGCCGGTGCTCGCCGCCCCGGTGCGGATCCAGGGCGCTCCGGTCGCCGACATCATGGCCGCCACCACCGGCACCGACGTCGACATCGCGGTCAAGCTGATCGACGTCTACCCCGCGGACTTCCCCAACCAACCCGAGCTGGGCGGCTACGAGCTGCCGATCGGCACGGACATCTTCCGCGGCCGCTACCGCGACAGCGCCTCCGATCCGTCACCGATTCCTGCGAACACGCCGCAGCGCTACCGCTTCACCTTGCCGAACGCCAACTACGTCTTCCTGCCCGGTCACCGCATCATGGTGCAGGTCCAGTCCACCCTGTTCCCGCTCTACGACCGCAACCCGCAGGCCTACGTGGACAGCATCCTGTTCGCCAGGCCATCCGACTACCGCAAGGCCACAGTGACCGTGATGCGCTCGGGCGAGTCGGCCAGCGCCGTCTGGCTGCCCGTGGTCCCCTAGCCACCCGCGGGCACCCGCGACTCCCATGACGACTCCCGCCCGCAGGACGCCGCGACTTCACGAATCGGTCACAAGGCAGGCGCCCGGAGCCCCATGCCCGAGGATGGGCCTCCGGCAGGGTTCTGCTTCCCTTCCTGCGGTCTTGCCATCCGTCCGGCCCGAAGGCAGGGTCCGCCGCGTCACCATCAGGAAGGCCAGGCCATGCTCGCTCGCGTCGGCTTCGATGCCCAGGAAGCCCTGATCTGCACGATGGTCCTGGTGGCCGCCGCCGAGGGCGGCATCTCCGACCGCGAGATCGGCGTCATGGCTGGCCTGGTGCAGACCCTGCCGGTGTTCCGCACCTTTTCCACCCGCCAGCTCGACGCCGCTACCGAGGCCACCATCAGGCTGCTCGGCGAAGAGGACGGCCTGGCCCACGCCGGCAGCCTGATCCGCGACGCCCTGGAGCCCCGCCTGCGCGAGACCGCCTACGTCCTGGCCTGCGAGGTCGTCGCCGCCGACGACGTGCACGGGCAGCGCATCCTGCAGATGCTGGAGTTCGTGATGAACGAGCTGAACCTGGACCCGCTGGTCGCCGCCGCCATCGAGCGCGGCGTCCGCGCCCGCTACCAGCGGGTCGAGCGCACCGCCTGAGGCGAGCAAGGCCAGGGGCTCCGCCCCTGGACCTCGCCAAAGGCTGGCCTTTGGAAACCTGCGGCTGGGCCTGGGGCTCCCTTCGCCTTTCCTTGTGTGTGCCGGCCCAGGGGCGCTGCCCCTGGCGGGTCTCCGCCTTGAAGCAGGGGGCAGAGCCCCGGCCTTCCCTTGGCTTCCGACGCAACGGACCCCTCGCTCCGGCGTTTTCCCGCCGAACCAGGAGCGACCCCATGCCGTCCGAGACCAACGCCTCCCCCGAGCTTGGCGACACCATCGACGAGGTGCAGGGCATCTTCCCGAGCGAAGACACGCTGCAGGCCGCGATGAAGCGCCTTCTGGGCAACGGCTTCGACCGTGCCGAGCTTTCCCTGCCGCACACCAGCCCGAGCAGCGCGATCGCCACCCCGAACCAGGGCGCAGAGAACCCGACCACCGAGGAGGACCAGCGCCAGATCCGCACGCTCGGCGCCAGCACGCTTGGCGTGGGCGCGGCGATGGCGGCGGCCGGGGTGGTCATCGCCACCGGCGGCGTGGCGCTCGCGGCAGTGGGTGCCGCGGCTGTGGCCGGCGTGGTGGCGGGCGGCGCCGTCGAGGGCGTGAGCGGCGCCGCCAAGTCCGCCGCGAGCGAGGGCCGCGAGAGCGCCGCACAGGCCGGCCAGCTCGTCCTGGCCGTCCATATCGCCGACGCGGCCAAGCGCCAGCGTGCCGAGACGATCATGCGCGAATGCGGCGCCACCCGCGTCGAGGCCGTGCGCCGCACCGACGCTGCTGTCGCGGGCATCGACTCGGGCGGCTGGACCGGCTGAGACCAGAAACGCGAAAGGCCGCCGGCTCATCGCCGGCGGCCCACGCTACGTCACGCCCGGAGTATATCAGGCCAGGCGGAGATTGGTCGCCGCCGCCTTGCCGCGCTCCATCTCGACTTCGTAGCTGACCTTCTGGCCGTCATTGAGGCCCTGGAGCCCCGCCGCCTGCACCGCGGTGATGTGCACGAACACATCCTTGCCGCCGTCCTGCGGCATGATGAAGCCGAAGCCCTTGGTGGCGTTGAACCACTTGACCGTACCAGTCGCCATTCTTGGAATTCCTTGCCGCGCGCGGGGTCGCCGCGCCGTCGTCTATTGTAATGGACACTGCCCCGATTTCAGGGGGCACTGCATCCGGCTCGGCTGCCGCGGAACGGCACACCGGCCGGCGATGTGTAGCGGCCGAGCCGCCGGAGGCTCAGGCCAGCTTGAGGTTGGTGGCGGCGGCCTTGCCGCGCTCCATCTCGACCTCGTAGCTGACCTTCTGGCCGTCATTGAGGCCCTGAAGCCCCGCCGCCTGCACCGCGGTGATGTGCACGAACACATCCTTGCCGCCGTCCTGCGGCATGATGAAGCCGAAGCCCTTGGTGGCATTGAACCACTTGACCGTACCTGTCGCCATAACCCTGCTTCCTTGTGGTGCGCGGCGGAACCGCGTGTCCCGCGATATCGGCCGCGCCACCGCCCGATCGTCCGGGCGGCAACGTGTCTGCGCCGATCAGCCGGCTGGATGACAGCGCGGCGACCTCGCATATCCTGATCGTGACCTGATCGGTCGTACTCTCAGAGCGGCTTGAGGTTGGTGGCGGCGGCCTTGCCGCGCTCCATCTGGACCTCGTAGCTGACCTTCTGGTTCTCATCCAGACCACGAAGGCCTGCCGCCTGGACCGCGGTGATGTGGACGAACACGTCCTTGCCGCCGTCCTCGGGCATGATGAAGCCGAAGCCCTTGGTGGTGTTGAACCACTTGACAGTACCGGTCGCCATTCTCAGTCGCTCTCCGTCTTTGGCGACGTGCCGCATCGCGCGTCACGTCAGACAACCGGGCCGCTGGACGACTTGAGGCACCCGAGTGACGGAAGCGCAGCAAGGCAAGCCAAAACGTCGATTGCCGGGGCATGGGGTCAGAAATAATCGGAAGTGTCAAGCCTGGGAAATGCCACGATCGAGCTGGCTCCAGGAGCGTGACCAGGCAGAAAGCAGGGTTGAGGCTCCGCCTCAAACTCCGCCAAAGGCTCGCCTTTAGAATCCACCACCAAGAAAAGCCAGCCCAGAGGGGCCTCCGCCTGGCGTGTCTGGGCAGAGCCCGGCCTTGCTTCCTGACAGGCCGTTGCACAAGCCTTCCGCAGCCATGTCGGGCCGCCACAGACATGGAAAGGGGCGGGCCAAGCCGCCCGCCCCCCACCAGAGCGTCTATGGATCAGAAATCCATGTCGCCCATGCCGCCCATGCCGCCGCCGCCGCCCGGCATCCCGCCGCCGCCCGACTTCTTCTCCGGCTTCTCGGCGATCATCGCCTCGGTGGTCACCAGCAGGCCGGCGACCGAGCCGGCGTTCTGCAGAGCGGAGCGCACGATCTTCGTCGGGTCGATGATGCCCGCCGCGACCATGTCCTTGTACTCTCCGGTCTGCGCGTCGAAACCGAAGTTGTACTCGGAGTTCTCCAGCACCTTGCCGGCGATGACGGCGCCGTCCTCGCCCGCGTTCTCGGCGATCTGGCGCAGCGGCTGCTGGATCGCCTTGCGCACGATGTCGATGCCGAACTTCTGGTCCTCGTTGGCATACTTCAGGCCCGCGAGCGTCAGGCTGGCCCGCGCCAGCGCCACGCCGCCGCCCGGGACGATGCCCTCCTCGACCGCCGCGCGCGTGGCGTGCAGCGCGTCGTCCACGCGGTCCTTGCGCTCCTTCACCTCGACCTCGGTGCTGCCACCGACGCGGATCACGGCCACGCCGCCGGCCAGCTTGGCGAGACGCTCCTGCAGCTTCTCCTTGTCGTAGTCCGAGGTGGTCTCCTCGATCTGCGCGCGGATCTGGCTGCAACGGCCCTGGATCTCGGTCTTCTCGCCGACACCCTCGATGATCGTCGTGTTCTCCTTCTCGATCATGACCCTCTTGGCCTTGCCGAGCATCTGGAGCGTCACGTTCTCAAGCTTGATCCCGAGGTCCTCGGAGATCACCTGGCCACCCGTGAGCACCGCGATATCCTCGAGCATCGCCTTGCGCCGATCGCCGAAGCCCGGCGCCTTGACGGCGGCGATCTTCAGCCCGCCGCGCAGCTTGTTCACCACGAGCGTAGCCAGCGCCTCGCCCTCGATGTCCTCGGCGATGATCAGCAGCGGACGGCCCGACTGCACCACGCTCTCGAGCAGCGGCAGCAGCGGCTGCAGGCCAGAGAGCTTCTTCTCGTGGATCAGGATGTAGGGCTGGTCGAGATCGGCGACCATCTTCTCGGCGTTGGTGATGAAGTACGGCGAGATGTAGCCGCGGTCGAACTGCATCCCCTCGACGACATCAAGCTCGGTCTGGATGCCCTTGGCCTCCTCGACGGTGATGACGCCCTCGTTGCCGACCTTCTGCATCGCCTGGGCGATCATCTCGCCGATCTCTGTCTCGCCGTTGGCGGAGATCGTGCCGACCTGCGCCGTCTCTGCCGGCGTGGTGATCTTGCGGGTCTGGCTCTTGAGCTGCTCGACGACGGCATTGACCGCCGCGTCGATGCCGCGCTTGAGGTCCATCGGGTTCAGCCCGGCGGCCACGCCCTTGGCGCCCTCGCGCACGATCGCCTGCGCCAGCACGGTCGCGGTCGTCGTGCCGTCGCCCGCCAGGTCGTTGGTCTTCGACGCGACCTCGCGCACCATCTGCGCGCCCATGTTCTCGAACTTGTCGGAGAGCTCGATCTCCTTGGCGACGGTGACGCCGTCCTTGGTGATCCTCGGCGCGCCGAAGCTCTTGTCGATCACCACGTTGCGGCCCTTGGGACCCAGCGTGACCTTCACCGCGTCGGCGAGGATGTCCACGCCGCGCAGCATGCGGCCGCGAGCGTCGCCACCGAACCGAACTTCCTTGGCTGCCATGTATAAGGCCTTTCCTTCTGTGGGCGCTCGTCCGGAAGCGCAACGCTTCCGGCCGACGCCGCGTCGATGCCCGCTCCGGATCGGAGCCTGGGCGGGAAGCGTCGCCGCCTCCCTCAGCCACCGTCGGGGCGAGCCCTGGACGGCATCAGCCCCGGCGCGAGCCGGGGCGGCAGGACGTGGGGATCAGGCCGCGGCCTTCTGGGCCGCGCCGCCCTCGATCACGCCCATGATGTCGGTCTCCTTCATGATGAGGAGATCCTCGCCGTCCAGCTTGACCTCGGTGCCCGACCACTTGCCGAACAGCACCCGATCGCCCGCCTTCACGTCCGGCGGCACCAGGGCGCCCGCGTCGTTGCGCGCGCCGGCGCCGACGGCCACGACCTCGCCCTCCATCGGCTTCTCCTTGACGGTGTCGGGGATGATGATCCCGCCAGACGTCTTCTCCTCGGCGGTGAGCCTGCGGACCACGATGCGGTCGTGAAGGGGACGGAAATTCGCCATGCGGGGATATCCTCAGCAACATCGGACCCGCGGCAGGCGCCGCGACGGCCCGGATGGTGGATCTTGGCCACCGGGCGGGGCCCGACGGCGGTTTGGCACTCCCAGGCCCGGAGTGCCAGGCCGGCAGTGGCAGACACCTAGGGTGGTGGCGCCCCCAAGTCAAGCGCGCGGCAGCACTCACGGGCATCGAGTGCCAACTGTCTGACGGACAACGGTTTCCGTTGCGGCAGCGCCTGCCGCTGCGCCAGGATGGTCCGCCCGGCAGCGCCAGCCGGGCCGCTCGCCACACGAGATCAGGATACCGCACACGGAGAGTTGCCCATGAGCCTGTCGCTGCAGTTGCGGGACTACCGGCTGACCACGGCCGAGATCCTCTACCGCCTGCCGGACCACCCGGCCGTGCTCCAGACCTACGTCTGGCAGGACCTCGACATCGCCCCGCGCTTCCCGGTGCTCGGGGAGTTCCTGGCGTTCTGGCAGCGCGAGATCGAGGGCAAGCTGCACTCCGTGCGTGTCGCCAGCGCCAGCCTGGTCGGCCCCGCGCGCTGGCACAGCGTCACCGACCGGTTCCACCTGCACTAAGTGGTCAGCAAGCAAGGCTGGGCTCTCCCTCCGCTGCCATTCCAACGACCCAAGAGGGTCGTCGGAACCTTTGGCAGCTACGCCCAGACCCGCCAGGGGCGAGCCCTCCCTGGACCGGCTTTGCTGAGACAAGTGGATTCCAAAGGCGAGCCTTTGGCGGAGTTTGAGGCAGAGCCTCAACCTTGCCTGCCTGTCCGGCCCCCCGAAGAGCCGTCGGCGTCAGTCGTCCGCAGCCGGCTCCGCGCCGTTCACCCTGGCGCCGTCCAGCAGCGCCGTGCGCCGTCGTGCCGCCTGCTCCAGCGCCAGGCGCTCCGCCCTGGTCTGCCCGTGCACCACACGGTTCTCCGCCGCGGCGCGCGCCTCGGCGTCGCGCGCCCGCTGCTTGCGCGCCTTGTTCAGGTTCACGACCTCGGCCATCCGGGCAGCCTGCCACGCGGGCTGGGCGTCAACAACACCGGACAGGCAGACAAGCCTGGGATCTGCCCATTGCTTGAAGGCCCGTTGCTTGAAGAGGGAGACCCGCCAGCGGCGAGCTGCCCCTGGATTGGCACACGAACGACGCCATGGCACACCCTGACCCACCGGCAGCCTGTCGCTGGTCAGGTCCGGACGGCGTGTCCTGGCGTCAACGCGTCGAGCCGTCGGCTTCCACGACAATGATCGGACGGTGTTCGACCGGGAAGTTCACGGACCGCGCGATGAAACACATCCGGTGTGCCGTTCGATGCAGCGCCTCGGCCTTTGCCGCGTTGCTGCCAGCAGCGACGGTGACGCGCGGCCTGAGCACGACGCACACGAACTGGCCGGCGCCGTCCGGCTCCTCGACCATGCGGCCTTCGGCGGTGTCCTCGTAGGCCATCACCGCGATGCCCGCGTCGGCACAGAGCCCGAGATACCAGAGCTTGTGGCACGCGCAGAGCGACGCCAACAGCAGCTCCTCGGGGTTCCAGCGCGCCGGGTCGCCCCGGAAGGCGGGATCGGACGAGCCTTCTATGGCCGACTTGCCCGGCGCGCTGATCCGGTGGGCGCGGCTGTAGCCGTGGGTGGCCGTGCCGGAGCCCTCGCCCGCCCAGACCACCTGAACACAGTAGTCGTGCCGCCTCTGCGCCATCCCCAGACCCTCCCGAAAACACACAAGGTGCGGCACGCCGACCCAAACAGAGCCGGAGAGATTTCGCAACGCACACGGCCGCCCCGATCTCCTATGCTGGCACGATGCGAACAGCCCCGCGCCGCCCAGGCCTGACCCTCGCGCTGCTGGCGTGCGGGCTCGCCGCGGGCCCTGCCCCCGCACTCGCCCAGACCGCGGGCATGCCCGACGCGTCCGGCCGGTCCCATCGTGCCGCCAGTCCCGCGACGCCCCAGGCAGCGCCACGCCGCGGGCGAAGCCGGCCGAGGTGAAGATCCCGCCCGACCTCTGGCCGCGCCTGGACCGTGGCGCCTTGTTCTGCGCGAGCCTCGACGGGCTCAAGGCGAGGGCCGAGGCGCTGGCGCAGGACGACGGCCCCCAACCCCTGCCGTCCGGCTGCCGCCCGATCGGCCAGCCCACCAAGGTCACGGTGGTCGACCGGGTGCCGCCGGCCGCCGCGCAGGTCCGGGTCGACGCCACCCGCGAGCTCGGCTGGACCGACGCCTGGCTCCCCGAGAAGCCGCCCGGCACGGCGGCGCGCTGAGCGGGAAGAAGGCCTGGGCTCTGCCTGCGCTGGCCATTCCAACGGCCCGAGCGGGCCATCGGAACCTTTGGCCAGCTACGCCCGGATCCGCCAGGGGCGACTCGCCCCTGGAGCGGCTTCACTGAGTAGTGGATTCCAAAGGCGAGCCTTTGGCGGAGTTTGAGGCAGAGCCTCAACCTTGCTTGCTGCCTTCGCGGTACTTCCTGCCAAACCGATCCGTGCCTCCCCACCCTCTCGTGGCTGCTCCTCGCGTTGACCCCGCCGCCCCCGGATGGTAGCACCCCGCCCGAAGCGCGATTGCGACGCGGTCGCATCCCCGACGCGCACGGAGCCTCCATGACCCAGCGTCCCTGGCGTGCCGTCCTCGCCCTTGGCCTCGCCGTGCTGGCACCCCTGCCGTCGCCTGCCGCGCCCACCGCCGCGGCGCCCGCGCCGCTGACGATCTACGCCGCCCAGCACCACCAGCTCGTCGACATGGTCGCCCAGCGCTTCACCCAGGAAACCGGCATCCCCGTGCGCTCGCGCTTCGGCGAGGCCCCCGAGCTGGCCAGCCAGATCGCACGCGAGGGCGCCCGCTCCCCGGCCGACGTGTACTTCACCGAGAACTCCCCCGAGCTGACCCTGCTCGACGAGAAGTCGTTGCTCGCCCCGGTGACGCCCGCCACGCTGGCGCTGGTGCCGGAGCGGTTCAGCGCCGCAGACGGCCGCTGGCTCGGCGTGCTGGCGCGCGAGAACGTCCTCGCCTTCGACCCGGGCAAGCTGAAGGAGGCCGACCTGCCCGCCTCCCTGCTCGACCTCGCCAGGCCCGAGTGGAAGGGCCGCGTCGCCGTCGCCCCGTCCGACGCCGACTTCCTGCCTCTGGTGCAGGCCGTCGTCGTGCTCAAGGGCCGCGACGCCGCGCTTTCGTGGCTGCGCGGCCTCAAGGCCAACGCCCAGGTGTTCGACGACGACGAGAGCGTGGTCTCCGCCGTCGAGCGCGGCACCGCCCAGGCCGGCGTGATCAACAGCTACTACTACTACCGCGCCCGCACCGAGCAGGGCGCGGACAAGACCCGCTCCGAGATCCACCACTTCTCCGGCGCCGACGTGGGCGCGCTGCTCAACGTCTCCGGCGCCGCGGTGCTGAAATCCTCGCACAACCAGGACGCCGCGCAGCGCTTCCTCGCCTTCCTGGTCAGCCCCGCCGTGCAGGAGATGCTGGCAAAGAGCGACGTCGACTTCGAGTACCCCCTGGCACCTGGCGTCGCGCCTAACCCGGCGCTCAAGCCGATGGACCAGCTCCAGCCGCCCGCGCTCACCCTCAGGCAGCTCGGCGACGACCAGGACTCCGCCAAGCTGCTGCGCCAGTCCGGGCTGCTCTGAGCATTGACAGGACAGCAAGCAAGGCTGGGCTCTCCCTCCGCTGCCCATTCCAATGGCCCAAGCGGGCCACCGGAACCTTTGGGCAGCTACGCCCAGACCCGCCAAAGGCCAAGGCCTTTGGAAACCGATTTACTTAAGTAATGGATTCCAAAGGCCTGCCTTTGGCGGAGTTTGAGGCAGAGCCTCAACCTTCCTTTGCTCGCCTGTCATCGCCCCGAGGCCGCCGCCCGCCGCTGGCGCTGCTGCTCGCAGGCGCGAGCGGCTCGCTCCTGGTGCTGCTGCCCCTGGCCTGGACCGTCGCGCAGGCCTGCGGCGCCGACGCCCTCGACGCCCGCGACATGCTGCTCCGCCCGATGGTCGCCGAGCTTCTGCTCAACACCCTCGGCCTGGTGCTCGCCGCTACCGCCTGCGCCGGCCTGATCGGCACCGCCTGCGCCTGGTGCATCGAGCGCACCCGCCTGCCCGGCCGCGCCATTTGGGCCGTGCTCGCCGCCGTGCCGCTGGCGATCCCGCCCTTCATCACCTCCTACGCCTGGCTGTCGATCGCCCCCTCGCTTCAGGGCTTCGGCGGCGCCCTGCTGGTGGTGACCTGCGCCTACACCCCCTTCGTCACCCTGCCGGTCGCAGCCAGCCTGCGCGGCATGGACCCCGCCCTGGAGGAGACCGCTCGCTCCCTCGGCCACGGCCCCTGGCGCAGCTTCCGCCGCGTCGTGCTGCCGCAACTCCGCCCCGCCCTGCTCGGCGGGATGCTCCTGGTCGCGCTGAACACCCTGGTCGAGTTCGGCGCCTTCACCCTGCTGCGCTTCCGCACCTTCACAACAGAACTGTACGCCGAGTACCGCACCGGCCTCGACGGCCCCGACTCCGCCCTCCTCGCCGTCGTCCTGATCGCGCTCTGCGTCGCCTGCCTCGCCATCGAGTCCCGCATCCGCGGCCGCGCCCGCTACGCCCGCATCGCCCGCTTCACCGGGCGCCGCAGCACCCCGGTCCCGCTCGGCTGGCACGCCGGCCCGGTGCTGGCCGGCTTCGCGACGCTGGCGGCCGTCACCATCGCCGTGCCGCTGTGCACGATCCTGTTCTGGCTGACGCGCCACGACTCCGCCGCCGTCTCCACCGTGGCCGCCTCCGGCCCGCTGCTGCTCGACGCCACGCTGTCCTCGGTCTCGCTCGGCCTCGCCGGCGCTGCGCTGACCATGGTGCTGGCCGTCCCGCTCGGCGTGCTCACCGTGCGCTACGACGGCCGGCTGATCGCGCTGCTGGAGCGCGCCGCCTGGCTGGCGCAAGGCGTGCCCGGCATCGTCGTGGCGCTCGCCCTGGTCTCGCTCACCCTCCAGGCCGCGCCGCCGCTCTACCAGACCCCGGCGCTGCTGGTCGCCGCCTACGCCATCCTGTTCCTGCCTCTCGCCCTGGTCAGCGTGCGCGCCGCCCTCGCCCAGGCGCAGCGCGGCCTGGAGGAGGCCGGCCGCTCGCTCGGCCTCGGCTGGGCCGCCGCCGCCTGGCGCGTGATGCTCCCGGTCGCGGGGCCGGGCCTGGGCGCCGCCGCCGCGCTGGTGTTCGTCTCGGTGATGACGGAGCTGACCGCGACCCTGCTGCTCTCGCCGATCGGCACCGAGACCCTGGCGACGCGGGTGTGGGCGGACACCTCCACCCTCGCCTTTGCCGCCGCGGCACCCTACGCCGCGCTGATGGCGGGGCTGTCGCTCGTCTCCACCTGGGTGCTGGCCCGGCGCTTCGGCGCGGCGGCGCTGGCGGGGGGCTGACGACGTGAAGCAAGCAAGGCCAGGGCTCTGCCCTGGACCCGCCAGGGCGAGCCGCCCTGGACCGGCTTCACTTAAGTAATGGATTCCAAAGGCCTGCCTTTGGCGGAGTTTGAGGCAGAGCCTCAACCTTGCTTGCTCTCCGTCCCTGCCGCGGCCCACGCCTGATGTCCGACCTCCAGGTCCGTGCCCTGTGCAAGTCCTTCGGCGCCGCCCCCGTCCTGTCCGGCATCGACCTGTCGGTCCGCTCCGGCAGCCTGGTCGCGATCCTCGGCGCGTCCGGCAGCGGCAAGACCACGCTGCTGCGCCTGCTCGCCGGCTTCGAGCGCGCCGACTCCGGCCGCATCGCCATCGCCGGCCAGCCGATCTGCGACGCCGGCCTGCACCTCGCACCCGAGCGCCGCCGCATCGGCTACGTGGCGCAGGAGGGCGCGCTGTTCCCCCACCTGAGCGTGCAGGGCAACGTGCTGTTCGGCCTCCCCCGCCGCGACCGCCGCGACACTGCCCGCGCCGCCGCCCTCCTGGAACTGGTGGGCCTGCCCGCGTCCTACGCCGCGCGCGGCCCGCACCAGCTCTCCGGCGGCGAGCAGCAGCGCGTGGCCCTCGCCCGCGCGCTCGCCCCCGGCCCCCGCCTGGTGCTGCTCGACGAGCCGTTCTCCGCCCTCGACGCCGCGCTGCGCACCGAGACCCGCCGCGCCGTCGCCGCCGCCCTCGCCCAGGCCGGCGCCACCGCCCTGCTCGTCACCCACGACCAGTCCGAGGCGCTGTCGATGGGCGAGGCCGTCGCCGTGCTGCGCCGTGGCCGCCTGGTGCAGATGGCCTCGCCCGAGACCCTGTACCGCAGCCCGGTCGACGCCGAGCTGGCCCGCTTCGTCGGCGAGGCGGTGCTGCTGCCCGGCCACGCGGAAGGCGGCGCGGTGACGTGCTGCCTCGGCCGCCTCGCCCTCGCGCCGCCGCAGGACGTCGGGGCCGCGCCGCTGCAGGGCGAGGTGGAGGTGCTGCTGCGCCCGGAGCAGCTCCGCCTGGACGGCGCCGGCGGCGTCGCGGCGGTGGTGCGCGCGGTGACGTTCTACGGGCACGACGCCAGCGTCGGGCTGCTGCTGGAAGACGGCGCGGCCGTGACCGCCCGGGTGAGCGGGCACAGCGCGCCGACGGTGGGCGAGACGGTCCGCGTGACGGTCGCGGGCACCGTCACCGCGTTCGCGCGGAGCCAGGGCGTGGCCGCGAGGCAAGACAAGCAAGGTTGAGGCTCTGCCTCAAACTCCGCCAGGGGCAGCGCCCCTGGACCGGCCTCTTTTGTGACCTTGCCCTAACAACGACTGGTCAATTGGGACAGGGGCCGGACGTGAGCTTCAACATGTCGGGCAGGATCGGAGCCGACCCATAGGCGGACTATGTGACCGCTGTTGGGGCTGGTCGTTCCATGAAGGCGTGAATGTCGGATCGCCTGATCTCGACGAAGCCATGCCGGCGGTAGAGCGAGCCGACAGAACTCCAGTGGAGATGCTCCAGTCGTGCCGGGAGGCCGCATCGGTCGGCGAGAGCGAGACAATGGCATAGGATCGCCGAGCCGAACCCTCGACCCTGGAAGGCCGGGAACAGGTAGAACTCGCCGAAACGCACATGGTCCGGGACGACCTGGAAGGAGAGAGTACCGAGGGGATGTCCGTCCTTCCTGATCTGGAAGAACGGCTTTTCGTCGAACCGGCGCCGGTGGAGGTCGCGCTGGAACGTTTCATCCCAGAGCCAACGACGAATGATGTGCGGACCCATGGCGGCACGCTTGGCCTCAAAGGCGAAGTCGATGGCTTCAGCGGTCGCAGGCAGCCGAGGAAACGTGAAGTCGGGCGGCAAGTCGGGGAGGTCCATGGCGCGCAGCCTGTCGCGTTCCGGTGGCCCACTCACCATTCCCTCGCGACGCTAGCTCGACCCAGCAAGTTCAGCCGTGTCCCCGGTCCATGCCGCTAACCACGCACTCCCGCCCGTTCCATGGCGCGGCCCCATTTTCCGGTGAGAACACGGCTTCCGAACCGGTCAGGTCGATTGTTGGAATACGATCCAGATGATTTACGTGAAAGCAGCGCCAGGCAGGCTGACCACGCCGAGCAGCGTCACTCGCGTGTTGTCAGAAAACGTCAGGACCGTGTTGCCTCCTGCCGTCGCCTGTTGAGGTGCGCTGCTGTAGCCACGCGCCGCGAGGTGGTCCGTGCCGACCCGGAAGCCGGACACCATCATGCTGCCGCCGGCCTGCCCATCCACCACCGCGAGAAGGTCGCTGCCTGAGCCGGCGAACACGGTGGCGTTGCCGCTCCCGGCCTGGATGTAGTCGCCCCCGGTACCGCCCAGAATCAGGTCTCGCCCGGCTCCTGCGAAGATCGCGGTGTTGCCGACGCCGCCGACCAGCGTGGCTGTCCCGGTCCCGCCGACGATCAGGTCCTGGCCCGAGCCGGCGACGATCAGGTCCGCGCCCGATCCGCCGAAGAACACGTTGTTCCCGGTCGCGCCGGAGCCGGTCAGCGTCTCGTTGCCGCCCGCCGCCGCGACCAGGTTGTTCTGCACGCCCGCCACGACCAGCAGGTCGCCGTTGCCGCCGCCACCGATCACGACCGGGATGGCACCTCCAATCGCCGGCGACGGCGCGACGGAGGCACCGGCCACGACGACGTTGCCACCGGCGGTGCCCCCGAAGATCGCGCCGCCCTCGTTGCCGCCGAACACCGTGACGCTGCCGGTGCCGCCCGTCACCGACAGTGCACCGAAAACGGGTATCTCGCTCTGGATCGTGGTGGTCGGCACAATGGCGCCGATCACTAGGCTGGTGCCGCTGCCGTTCTGGAACGAAAGCCCGCCCTGGCCGGCGAACACGGTGTGCGACCCGTCCGCCACGCTGACGTCGGCGCCGCTGAACCTCCCTGCATTGATCGGGCCGCTGGTCACGCCCGCATCCAGGACCAACTGGCAGGCGTCCGCGCTTAGAGGCCCGGTGCCGGCGGCGCCGTTGGTCGCGATCTCCACTGTGCCGCCGAAGGCCGCGATGCCACCCGAATTGGAGTTCGCGGCGTTCGTCAGCACCAGGTTCTCGGGCAACGTCGGCGTATTCACGCTAAACGGGGAAAACCTGTTCAGCACCAGCTTCGCGCTGCCGGTGATCAGGCCCGACAGCGTGCCCGTGCCGTCGATCTCGTCGAGTCCCGACCCCGACGAACCATCCATTGTCGCGAGGGTGAGCGGGTTGGCGAACTGACCCAGCGCTCCAGTCAGGGTACCACCGGCGAGAGTGACGGCGCCACTGCCCAGCGTCGCTCCGGGCAACACATCGAGCGAACCGTTACCCAGGTTGTTGCTGCCGTTGGTGCCGCCACCGATAACGGCCGACTGGAAGGACAGCGTTCCCGGCGCGGCCACCACAAGATGCCCGTTCGCGACGTTGACGGTGCCCAACGCATGGGTTCCGGTAAGCGTGAACAGCGTCAGGAAGAGAGGGTCACCGACCAACGTGAGAGTCGCCGCGGATCCGCTGCCGGTGATCGTTGCCAGGTTATACCCCGACAATACCGCATTGTCCGCCGCGGTCGGCACGCCATTGCTCCAGTCCGATGCCGTGTTCCAGTCGCCCGAGCCGCCATTCCAGGTGGTGGTAACCATGTAATTTCTCCGAATTGCGTGCCAGGCAGGCACAGACACAACCTGCAAGTAGACTTGCAGTCTCATGCAAGGGTGTAGTGCCTAAGTCAACAAATAGTTCGGGTTATCCATCTGCCGGCAGCGACGGCACCTCATGCGCCAGCACGAACAAATGGCGTAGCAATGTACGATTGGACCCCACGACCGTCTGGCCTTGTTCTAGACTGCTTCCGTCCTTACCACCGCCCCGAACGCCCGAACTGCCCCTGGATCGCGCAGGCTTCCCCCGCCTTGCCCCGCGCCGCGCCAAAGCCGGTCGCACCCTTGCAATCCCCGGCGACATTGCTCTGGACCGCCGCCGCAACGCGTTCATAAGCTCCCACCGGTTCGACTCCTGGAGACCAAAGCCGCATGACCGTTCGCCCCCGGACCGCCGACCGCCTCGCCGCCGGCCTGCTCGCCGCCGCCCTGACCGCCGCTCTGTCCGCGCCCCCGGCCCGCGCCGCCGACCGTGTGATCCGCCTCGGCATCGACCTCTCCCTGACCGGCGCCGACGCCGACAGCGGCAACAAGGTCAAGGACGGCATCCTGCTGGCGATCGACGAGGCCAACGCCGCGCACCTGATCCCCGGCGTCACCATCGAGCCTGTGGTGCTCGACGACGCCACCGCCACCGCCGGCCAGTACGACCCCGCCCAGGCCGCCACCAACGCCCGCAGGATGGTCTCCGACAAATCCGTCGTCGCCGCCCTCGGCCCGCAGATGAGCGGCGCCGGCAAGGCGATGGCGCCGATCCTGAGCATGGGCGGCCTGGCGATGATCACCCCCGAGGCCACCAACCCCGACCTCACCGACCCGAAGTTCGCCGGCCAGTACCGCCCTTCCGGCAAGCTGACCTTCTTCCGCACCGTGACCACCGACGCCCACCAGGGCCCGGACATGGCCAACTTCTTCGCCGAGACCCTGCACGCCAGGAAGATCTATCTGCTCGACGACAGCGGCGCCTACGGCGTCGGCCTCGCCGACCGCTTCGCCGTCCAGGCGAAGGCGAAAGGCATCGAGGTGCTCGGCCGCGACCGCCTCGACCCCAAGGCCGCCGACTACAGCTCCGTGCTGACCAAGATCAAATCGCTCGGCGCCGACAGCCTGTACTACGGCGGCGTGGCGGAGGCCGGGGTGAAAATCATCAAGCAGTCTTACGACATCATCCCCGACGCGATGAAGGGTGGCGGCGACGGCCTGCTCGACGGCGCCGTGCTCACCGGCGCCGGCTTCCCCGCAGCCGAGGGCTGGTACGTCACCATCGCCGCCCCCCACATGCTGGAGGACGCCAGGCTCGCCACCTGGACGAAGACATTCAAGGACAAGTACGGCGTCTCCGCCGGCGACTACTCGATCACCGGCTACGACGGCGCCCAGGTGATCCTCGCCGCGATCAAGGGCCTCGTCGCCGCCAGCCAGGACCCCACCCGCGAGGCCGTGCGCGCCGCCATCGCCGCCAGCTCCACCGACACCCTGCAGGGCACCATCGCGTTCGACGCCAACGGCGACGTCAACTCCAAGGTCGTCAGCGTGTTCCAGGTCCGCAAGGACCCCGCCTCGCCGCTCGACGACGTCGCCACGCAGTTCAAGTACGTCGGCGTGGCGCCGTCGCATTGAGCAGGCAAGCAAGGCTGGGCTCTGCCCAGACCCGCCAGGGGCGAGCCCCCTCGTCTGGCCCTTCCAACGACCCAAGCGGGTCGTCGGAACCTTTGGCCAGCCTCGCCCCTGGACCGGCTTTACTTAGGTATCGGATTCCAAAGGCGAGCCTTTGGCGGGGTCCCCGCCTTCAAGCATGGGGGGCAGAGCCCCTGGCCTTCCTTTTGCCATGACCGCCACCGACCTCCTGCTCCAGCAGGTCATCAACGGCCTCAGCCTCGGCGCCATGTACGCCCTGCTCGCCCTCGGCTTCACCCTGGTCTACGGCATCCTCGAGCTCATCAACTTCGCCCACTTCAACGTGTTCATGGTCGGCTCCTTCATCGGCCTGTGGACCCTCCAGGCCTTCGGCCTCTCCGGCCAGGGCGTGCTGATGACCGGCCTGCCGCTCGCCGGCGTGCTGCTCGCGGCGCTGGCCACCAGCATGATCGGCGCCGGCGCCCTCGGCGTCCTGGTCGAGCGCGTCTGCCTGCGCCCCCTGCGCGGCGTGCGCGGTCCCGCCGCGATGATCACCACGATCGGCGTGTCCTACATCCTGTTCAACCTCGTGCTGCTGTTCGCCGGCGCCGACGCCAAGAACTACCCCAACCCCCTGCCGCCGATGCAGATGGCCATCGGCGGTGCGGTGCTGCGCCTGCGCGAGGTGCTGATCTGGGCGGTCTCTCTCGCCCTGATGGCCGCGCTGTGGCTGTTCGTGCAGCGCTCCCGCCTGGGCCGCGCCATGCGCGCCACCGCCCAGGACCCGGAGGCCGCCCGCATGATGGGCGTCGAGGTGGACCAGGTCGTGATCGCCGCCTTCTTCCTCGGCTCCGCCCTGGCCGGCGCGGCGGGGCTCGTCTTCGGCCTGTACTACAACTTCACCAGCTTCCTGATCGGCTACACCGCCGGCCTGCGCGCCTTCACCGCCGCCGTGCTCGGCGGCATCGGCAACGTCCCCGGCGCCATGCTGGGCGGGATCATCATCGGCCTGGTCGAGACGCTGAGCGGCCAGTACATCGCCACCGCCTGGGCCGACGTGGTGATCTTCTCGATCCTGGTGGGGGTGCTGGTGTTCCGCCCCGCCGGCCTGTTCGGCCGCATGGCCCCGAACCGCTCGTGACGCGAACCCCGCCGCAGCCCTGCCCCCGAACCCCATTCTTTAACGGATGTCGGTCCAGGGGCGGCTCGCCCCTGGCGGGTCTGGGCAGCGCCCAGCCTTGCTTGCCTACAAACCCCTGCCTCCCCCCATGAGCCTCAAGCCTTCCGCCCCGTCGCTGTTCCGCCCCTGGCTCGCCAGCACGCCCGGCCGCCGCGCCCTGGTGGCGCTGCTGGCGCTCGCCGCCCTGGCGTTCCCGCTGCTGCACGACAACGACGCCGACATCGACTCTGCCGCCAACGCCGGCTCCTACGCCGCCCTCGCGCTGGGCCTGAACATCGTGGTCGGCATGGCCGGCCTGCTCGACCTCGGCTACGCGGCGTTCTTCGCGATCGGCGCCTACGCCTACGGCATCCTGTCCTCCTACCAGCTCTCCCCCGAATGGACCGCGGCCTGGCAGCCCTTCGCCAGCCTCGGCCTGGTCGAGCACCTCGCCGGCGACGCCGGCACCCCGGGCAGCGTGCACTTCACCGTCTCGTTCTGGCTCATGCTGCCGGCGTCCGCGATCCTGTCCGCGCTGTGCGGCGTGGCGTTCGGCGCGCCCACGCTGCGGCTGCGCGGCGACTACCTGGCGATCGTCACCCTGGGCTTCGGCGAGATCGTGCCGATCGTGGTGCGCAACACGCCCTGGCTGACCAACGGCGCCGCCGGCCTGAACGGCATCGCGCCCCCCTCCTTGCTCGGCCGCAGCTTCGGCGTCGACGCCCTGCCGTACTACTACGTCATGCTCGCGCTGGTGGGCCTGCTCATCTTCGCCAGCCTGCGCCTGCGCGACAGCCGCGTCGGCCGCGCCTGGATGGCGATCCGCGAGGACGAGACCGCCGCCTCCGCCATGGGCATCGACACGGTGCGCACCAAGCTGCTCGCCTTTGCCATCGGCGCGGGCTTCGCGGGCGCCACCGGCACGTTCTTCGTCGCCAAGCTGCAGACCGCGACGCCGGAGATGTTCGGCTACCCCGTCTCGGTGATGGTCCTGGTCATGGTCGTGCTCGGCGGCATGGGCAGCGTGTGGGGCGTCGTCCTCGGCGCGGTCTCGCTCCAGCTCCTGCAGTCCTGGCTGCTCCCCGACCTCACGGGATGGCTGCACGACGCCGGTCGCGCGCTGGGCAACGCGCCCATGCAGCGCGCCGACCTCGCGCAGGCCACGGAGCTGATCTTCGGCGTCGTGCTGGTCGCGATGATGCTGTTCCGCCGCGACGGCCTGATCCCCGCCCAGCGTTCCGCCGCCGCCCTCACCTTCGCCCAGCAGCACGCAGACGTCTCCCGCCCCGGCGCCGCGCAGGACGGCTTCGCCTCGCTCGGCGGCTTCGGCACGCCCCGCGACAACGCTGCCCTGACGCCGCGCGACAACCCCACCCTGGCGCCGCACGGCGGCGGTGTCCCGGCGCCGCACGGCGATGCTGCCCTGGCGCCGCACGGCGATGCTGCCCTGGCGCCACGGGGCGGCGACGCCCCAGCGCCACACCCCTTGCTGGAGGTGCGCGGCCTGACCGTGCGCTACGGCGGCCTGGTGGCGCTCGACGCGGTGGACCTCGTCGTCCCCGAGGGCGGCGTGGTCGCCGTGATCGGCCCCAACGGCTCCGGCAAGTCCACCCTGTTCAACGCCATCACCGGCCTCGCGCGCGCGCAGTCCGGCTCGATCCTGCTCGACGGCCGCGAGATCCGCGGTCTCGGGCCCGACCGCATCCTGCGCCGCGGCCTGGCCCGCACCTTCCAGAACATCCGCCTGTTCCCCACGCTGAGCGTGCTCGACAACGTGCTCGTGGGCGCGCACTCGCGCCTGCGCGCCGGCCCGCTGCGCGCCGTTCTGCGCCTGCCCGCCACCCGCCGCGAGGAGGCCGCCGCGCGCGCGCGCGCCACCGCGATCGTCGCCTGCTTCGGCAACCGCCTGCTGCCCCGCCTCGCGCAGTCCGTCGGCGGCCTGTCCTACGCCAACCGCCGCCGCGTCGAGATCGCCCGCGCGCTCGCCTCCGGCCCCCGCCTCCTCCTGCTCGACGAGCCCACCGCCGGCATGAACCCCGCCGAGACCCTGGAGCTGGCAGAGCAGATCCGCGCCCTGCACCGCTCCGGCCTCACCGTGCTGGTGATCGAGCACAAGCTCGACGTCGTGGTCCGCCTCGCCGACACGGTGATCGTGCTCGACCACGGGGTGAAGCTCACCGAAGGCCCGCCCGCCGTGGTGCGCCGCGACGAGCGGGTGCTGAGCGCCTACCTCGGGCGGGGCGCGCGGGAGAGCGTGCAGGAAGCAAGGCCAGAGGCTCTGCCTCTGGACTCCGCTCAAGGCTCGCCTTGAGAATCCCATTGTTCAGCAAGTCCGGTCGGCCTGACTCCAGTTGCGCCGGTCCAGGGGCGGCTCGCCCCTGGCGGGTCTGGGCAGAGCCCAGCCTTGCTTGCCGACAGGTCAAGGCATGGAGTCATCGATACCAGTCAACCCTTGGCCAGCGGGTCCACCCGGACCGTCCTCTTGGCATGGCAAACCGTGAGCGCCATGTATATCCTCCCTGGATATGGAGACGGACATGCCGGCACGCACGACCTTGTTCCTGTCCAACCGCTCGCAGGCGGTCCGCCTGCCCCGCGCCGTCGCCTTCGGCGACAACGTGCGCGAGGTCGTGGTCACGCGGGATGGACCGCGTCGGATCATCGCGCCTGCCGACGCAGCCTGGGATGATTTCTTCGAGGAGACAGGCGTGGACCTGGGCGAGCGCCACCAGCCGGAGGCACAGCGGCGCGACGGCCTTTGATGCTGCGCTACCTGCTCGACACCAACCTCTGCATACGCGTGATCCGGGACCGGCCCGCCGGGCTGCGACTTCGCTTCAACGCCGAGGCCAGCGGCCTGTGCATCTCCGACGTCGTCCTCTACGAGCTGCTCTACGGTGCCGAGAAGTCGGCCAGGCCAGCCGAGAGCCGCCAGACGGTGGAGCGTTTCACCGCCCGCCTCAGCGTCCTGCCCTACGACAGCAATGCCGCAGCTCACACGGCGGACATCCGGGCCAGCCTCGAACGCCGCGGCCTTCCGATCGGCGCCTACGACCTCATGATCGCAGGCCATGCCCGGAGCCGGGGCCTGGTGGTCGTGACAGGCAACCTGCGGGAGTTCGATCGGGTCGAGGGCCTGCGCTCCGAAAACTGGCTGGACGGAGTGGTGTAGGAGCCGACCGTCCCGGGCTGTTTGCACAGACGGTACTGCACGCACGGCCGAGTTGACTGACACATGAAGGGTTCGCCGACCCACAGTCGGCCTACGTCAGCCAATGAAGCCGTGCGTATTTACATGACGACCGATCGCTTCCGGTTGCTCCAAAGCGGATGGGGCGCTTTCGTCCGGTCTTTGGCCGGCGACACGCGGCTGAAGGTTGCCAGGTATTGAATTCAGCGGCATCCGGTTAATCCACTCTGCTGTCGGCATACCGCAACGCGAAAAGTCAGGAAGTCTTGCCGACAGCCTGGTTCGTGTCTGCAATGTAGAGACACCCACAGCGAGGACCACCGTGCAGGGCGTCGTGAAGAAATGGGGCAACAGCGCCGCCGTGCGCATCCCGGCCGCCGTGCTGGAGGCCGCCCACGTGCGCCTGGACCAGCCCGTCGACGTGCGCGAGGAAGGCGACCGCATCGTCATCGAGCCCCTCGCGCCCACCCGCTACGACCTCGCGACCCTGGTCGCCGGCATCACCGACGACAACCGCCACGACCCGGTCGACACCGGCACGCCCGTCGGCCACGAACCCTGGTAGCCGCCCCGAGGCACGCCCCGGACTGCGTCCCGGACGCCGGCGATATCGTCTGGCTCCGGTTCGACCCGCAGGCCGGCCACGAGCAGGCCGGGCACCGGCCGCCCCGGTGCTCATCCCGGCGAGCTACAACGGGCGTGCCGGGATGATCGTCTGCTGCCCGACCACGACCCGGATCAAGGACTGCCCGTTCGAGGCCGCCCTCGCCGGGACGCCGCCAAGCGTGGTGCTGGCCGACCAGGTCAAGAGCCAGGACTGGCGCGCGCGCAAGGCCGCCCGCAAGGGCCGGGTCAGCGCCGCGGAACTCGCCAAGGTGCGCGCCAAGCTGATCGCGCAACCGACGCGCGCGCGCGGGAGGACGCGCAGAAGGCAAGGCCGATGGCTCTGCCCCTGGACCCCGCCAAAGGCTCGCCTTGGGAACCCAATACTTGAGTGAAGCCGGTTCAGGGGCGGCTCGCCCCCGGCGGGTCTGGGCGGAGTTGCCGAAGGTTCCGACGACCCGCTTGGGTCGTAGGGAATGGCAGCGGAGGGGGAGACCAGCCTTGCTCCCTTAGGCGTCAAATCCGGGCCGTTGGCATTACACGCCCGCGAGCGGACATGCCATCTCCGGCCGGGAGTCCGGGCACGCGGGCACCGGTTCAGCTCGCCGGCCCAGGGGCGCTCGCCCTCCGTCCGGTCCCGGGTGCGCCGGCTGCCGCGATCGCGTGTCGCAGCCCGACTGCGCGACAAATCCGACCGCCGCGCGTTGCGACGACGACACCCACGGGAGACGGCCATGAAGCTCTACTACGCACCGGGCGCCTGCAGCCTGGCCGACCACATCGCGCTGCACGAGGCGGGTCTGCCCTTCGACCACGAGAAGGTCGATCTCAGGACCAAGCGCACGGAAACCGGCGCCGACTTCTCGGCGATCAATCCGAAGGGCTACGTGCCGGCGCTGACGCTCGACTCCGGCGAGACGCTCAGCGAGAACATCGCGATCCTGGACTGGATCGCGCACCAGGACAGCAGGCTCGTGCCGCCGGGGCCGATGGGGCACACGCACCTGCTGGAAGCGCTCGCGTTCGTCTCGACCGAGATCCACAAGGGCTTCAAGCCCTTCTTCGCGGGAGCGAGCGACAGCGACAAGGCGAAGGCCGCCGAGATGATCGGCAAGCGCATGGGATACCTGGCCGCCACCATGAAGGGCGACTACCTGTTCGGCCCCACCGTCGGCGTGGCCGACTTCTACCTGTTCGTCATGCTGCTCTGGGCGAAGAAGTTCGACGTCGAGCCGCCCGCGCCACTGGTCGCATTCCGCGAGCGCATGATGACGCTCCCCTCCGTCCGGAAGGCGATGATGCACGAGGGACTCAACTAGCCACTCCAACGGGTCGACCGCGGAGGGCCGCTGCCGGCCCACCCGTCCGGCACGATCCCCTTCGCGGCCGCAGTGACCGATGAGGCAAGCAAGGTTGAGGCTCTGCCTCAAACTCCGCCAAAGGCTCGCCCTTGGAATCCGCTACTTAAGAGAAGCCAGTCCAGGGGGTGATCGGCGATCCCGCCCGCCTCCACCCACGCGTCACCCTCCCACGGACACCCCATGCCCCTGCTCGAGTTCCGCGACGTCGACACCCACTACGGCGACCTGCACGTCCTCAAGTCCGTGAACTACAGCATCGAGGCCGGCGAGATCGTCTGCCTGCTCGGCGGCAACGCCTGCGGCAAGTCCACCACCATGAAGACGATCATGGGCACGGTGCGCCCGACGCGCGGCCAGGTCCTGTTCGACGGCCAGCCAATCGAGCGCCTGTCCACCGCCGAGCGCGTGCGCCGCGGCATCGCCCCGGTGCTGGAGGCGCGACGCCTGTTCCCACGCATGAGCGTGCTGGAGAACCTGGAGATGGGCGCCTACGTGCGCAAGCGCGGCCCCGAGGTGGCGCGCGACCTGGAGCGGGTGTTCGCGCTCTTCCCCCGCCTGCGCGAGCGCACCGGCCAGGTCGCCGGCACCATGTCGGGCGGCGAGCAGCAGATGGTGGCGCTCGGCCGCGCGCTGATGGCCCACCCCCGGCTGATCTGCATGGACGAGCCGTCGATGGGCCTGTCGCCGCTGCTCGTCGAGCAGACCTTCGACATCATCGGGCAGATCAACCGCCAGGGCACCACGATCTTCATGGTCGAGCAGAACGCGTCCATGGCGCTGAGCATCGCGCACCGCGCCTACGTGCTGCAGACCGGGCGCGTCGTGCTGTCCGGCACCGCGGCGGAGCTGCGCGCCAACCCGGTGATCCGCGAGGCCTACCTCGGCGAGATGCAGGTCGCCTGACAGCAAGAAAGGTCGAGGCTCTGCCTCATCCGCCAAAGGCTCACTTTTGGAATCCATCACTTAAATAAGGCCGGTCCAGGGGCGGCTCGCCCCTGGCGGGTCTGGGCGGAGTTGCCAAAGGTTCCGACGACCCGCTTGGGTCGTTGGAATGGCAGCGGAGGGGGAGCCCAGCCTTGCTTCCTTGGCTTCCTTCCAGGCGGAGTTCCCTTTGCCCCACGTCACCGCCCTGCACCGCTACCCCGTCAAGGGCCTGTCCGCCGAGCCGCTCGCCTTCCTCGACCTGACCGCCGCCGACGGCCTCGCCCACGACCGCGCCTACGCCCTGGCGCTCGGCACCACCCGCTTCGACGCGAGTCACCCCGTCGCGCTCGACAAGGGCCACTTCCTCATGCTGCGCGCCAACGAGGCCCTGGCGAGCCTGCGCACCCGCCTCGACCCCGCGACCCTGGTGCTGGAGCTGGCCCGCGACGGCGCCGCCCCCCTGCGCTTCGACCTGTCCGCGCCGGAGGGCCAGCGCGCGGCCGAGGCGTTCTTCACCGCCTTCGCCGGCCCCGCGGCGCGCGGCGGCATCCGCCTGGTCTCGGCGCCCGGGCACAGGTTCACCGACGTCGGCGGCGCGTCGCCGGCGATGATGCGCGCGGTCTCGGCGATCAACCTGGCCACGGTGCGCGCCCTGGAGGCCGCCACGGCGCGCGAGATCCACCCGCTGCGCTTCCGCGCCAACATCCACCTCGACGGGATCGAGCCGGGCGCGGAGCTGGGCTGGGTGGGGCGCGAAATCCGCATCGGCGCCCTGCGGCTGCGCGGCGCCAAGCGCACCCGGCGCTGCGCCGCGATCGACGTCAACCCGCTCACCGCGGCGCGCGACGCGCAGCTCACGAAGGCGATCGTGCGCGCGTTCGGCCACCCCGACCTTGGCGTCTACCTGGAGGTGGCCGAGGACGGGCGGATCGCCGTGGGGGACGCGGTGGAGGCAGAGGAAAGCGAGGCTGGGCTCCCCCTACGCTGCCATTCCAACGACCCAAGCGGGTCGTCTGAACCTTTGGCAGCTCCGCCCAGACCCGCCAGGGGGGAAGCCCCCCCTGCACCGGCTTTCCTAAGTATTGGATTCCAAAGGCCTGCCTTTGGCGGAGTTTGAGGCAGAGCCTCAACCTTCCTTCCCCTCGCCTCGCACCCGCCAATGCTGCTATTCACTGGCCCATGAACGCCGTGGTCGTGGTCGCGCTGAGGCGGCCCTACACCTTCGTGGTGCTGTCGATCGTGATCCTGCTGTTCGGCGGGCTGGCGGCGCTGCGCACGCCGACCGACGTGTTCCCCAGCATCGGCATCCCCGTGGTCTCGGTGATCTGGACCTACGCCGGCCTGACGCCCGAGGACATGTCGGGCCGCATCGTGTACTACTACGAGCGCTCGCTGACCGCGACGGTGGACAACATCGAGCACATGGAGAGCACGTCGCTGTACGGCCGCGGCATCGTGAAGATCTTCTTCCAGCCCGGCACCGACGTCGCCGTCGCCCAGGCGCAGATCACGGCCGCCTCGCAGAGCGTGCTCAAGCAGATGCCTGCCGGCATCACGCCGCCGCAGGTGCTGGTCTACAACGCCTCCTCTGTGCCGGTGCTGTCGCTGCAGGTCGCGGGCGCGGGGATGACCGGCTCGGAGCTGTTCGACATCGCGACCAACCTGATCCGCCCGGCGCTGGTCTCGGTGCGGGGTGCTGCGATCCCGTTCCCGTACGGCGGCAACGTCAGCAACGTCGAGGTCGACCTCGACCAGAAGAAGCTGCTGGCCCACAACCTGTCCGCCGCAGACGTGTCGCGCGCGCTGGGCACGCAGAACATCGTGCTGCCGGCCGGCGACCAGAAGATCGGCGCGCTCGACTACCTGGTCGAGACCAACGCCTCGCCGCGCCAGATCGAGAGCTTCAACGCCCTGCCGATCAAGCAGGTCGACGGCGCCACCATCACCCTCGGCCAGGTCGCCCACGTCTACCTCGGCACCCAGCCGCTCACCAACATCGTCCTCGTCCGCGGCCTGCAGTCGGTGCTGCTCCAGGTCATCAAGACCGGCAGCGCGTCCACGCTCTCCGTGGTGGAGGGCATCAAGGCCAAGATCCCCCAGGTCGAGCGCACCCTGCCGCCCGGCGTGACCATCACGCCGATCAACGACGCCTCCGCCTTCGTGCGCAGCTCGGTCGAGAACGTGGTCGAGGAAATGCTCACCGCGGCCGTGCTGACCGGGCTCATCGTGCTGCTGTTCCTCGGCTCGTGGCGCTCGACGCTGATCGTGGCGACCTCGATCCCGCTGTCGATCCTGTGCTCGATCCTGGCGCTGTCCTGGCTCGGGCAGACGATCAACGTGATGACGCTGGGCGGCCTGGCGCTCGCCGTCGGCATCCTGGTCGACGACGCCACCGTGATGATCGAGAACATCGACTCCCACCTGGAGACCGGCTCGGAGCTGGAGCCCGCGATCATCGAGGCGGCGAACCAGATCGTGGTGCCGACCTTCGTCTCGACCCTGTGCATCTGCATCGTGTGGCTGCCGCTGTTCCAGCTCTCCGGCGTGGCGGGCTACCTGTTCCTGCCGTTGGCGGAGGCGATCATCTTCGCCATGGTCGCCTCGTTCGTCCTCAGCCGCACCCTGGTGCCGACGATGGCCGCGTTCCTGCTGCCCGCCCAGGTCGCCGCCCACCACGCCGAGGCGGAGGCCGGCCACGATGGAACACAGGGCGGGGAGGCACAAGGCCGGGGGACACAGGGCGGCGGGGCACGGCGCCGCCCCGGCGGGCCGTTCAAGCGGTTCCAGCGCGGCTTCGAGCGGCGCTTCTCCCGCTTCCGCGACGGCTACCGCTCGCTGCTGTCCGGCGCGGTGGAGCGGCGCGGCCGGTTCATCCTGGGCTTCATGGCGCTCACCCTGGCCTCGATGCTGCTCATCCTGCCGCTGGGGCGCGACTTCTTCCCCGGCATCGACTCCGGCGAGATCGACATGCACATGAGGGCACCCATCGGCACCCGCATCGAGGAGGCCGGCAAGGTCGCGGTGCTGGTCAACCAGGCGATCGAGCGGCTGCTGCCGGGCCACGTACGCAACGTCATCGACAACTGCGGCCTGCCGATCAGCGCCATCAACCAGGCGTACAACGCCAGCGGCACCATCGGCCCGCAGGACTGCGACGTCACCATCACCCTCAAGGAGGCCGCCGCCCCCATCGAGCGCTACCAGGCCACGCTGCGCCACGGGCTGGCGTCGCTGTTCCCCGGCACCGAGTTCACCTTCCTGCCCGGCGACATCACCGCCAAGATCCTCAACTTCGGCCTGCCCGCGCCGATCGACGTCCAGGTCACCGGGCGCGACCAGGCCGCCAACATGGCCTTCGCCCAGAAGCTCGCCGCCCGGATGCGCCGCATCCCCGGCATCGCCGACCCGATCGTCGAGCAGGCCATGGACCAGCCGACCCTGCGCATCGCCTCCGCGCGCACCTTCGCGCTCGGCACCGGCCTGACGGAGAGCGACATCGCCGGCAACGCCCTGTCCACCCTGTCCGGCTCCGGGCAGGTCGCCCCCACCTACTGGCTCGACGCCAGGACCGGCGTGTCGCGGCTGGTGAACCTGCAGACGCCCCAGTCCCAGCTCGCCACCATGGGCGACCTGGAGACCGTGCCGATCGACCGCGGCGACGGTAACCCGTCCGGCGCCACCCCGCAGCTCCTTGGCGCGCTGAGCCGCATCACCCAGACCGGCTCGCCGCTGTCGGTGTCGCACTACGCCATCCTGCCGGTGGTCGACGTCTACGCCGGCAACACCGGGCGCGACCTCGGCGCGGTCAACGACGCGGTGCTCGACGCGATCGCCGCCCTGCGCCCGGAGCTGCCGCGCGGCGCGTCGGTCGCGGTGCACGGCCAGGCGGAGACCATGGGCGCCGCCTACCGCCAGCTCCTCGGCGGCCTCGCCCTGGCGGTGGCACTCGTCTACCTGGTGATCGTGGTGAACTTCCAGTCCTGGCTCGACCCGTTCATCATCATCACCGCCCTGCCCGGCGCGCTCGCCGGCATCGTGTGGAGCCTGTTCCTCACCCACACCACGATCTCCGTGCCGGCGCTGACCGGGGCGATCATGTGCATGGGCACCGCGACGGCGAACTCGATCCTGGTGGTCTCCTTCGCCCGCGAGCGGCTGGCCGAGCACGGCGACGCGGTGCGCGCGGCGGTCGAGGCCGGCTACGGCCGGCTGCGCCCGGTGCTGATGACCGCGCTCGCGATGATGATCGGGATGCTGCCGATGTCGATGAGCAACACCCAGAACGCCCCGCTCGGCCGCGCGGTGGTCGGCGGCCTGCTGGTCGCCACCTTCGCCACGCTGATGTTCGTGCCCTGCGTGTTCGCCCTGGTGCACAACAGGCGGCACCGCCCGGCCACGGCACGCCCGGAGCCGGCGCACGACGCGCTGTACGCCATGACCCACGCGCGATGAACGCGGTGCCTGGCCAGCAAGCAAGCCTGGGCTCTGCCCAGACCCGCCAGGGGCGAGCCGCCCCTGGACCAGCGCAAATTGAGCGCAGGCCCCTCACACGACTCCCGGGGCGCCGGGGTCTGGGGGGCGGCCTCGGCCCCCAGCCTTGCCTTCCTTCGGACGCGAGGAGCCTGCCCCGATGAGGCGCGGCGTGCTGGCCATGCTGTTGCTGGTGGCGGCCGGCGCGGGCCTGGCGGCCTGGGGCCTGTGGAGCCGCGGCGCCGCGCTGGCCGCGCTCAAGGCGACCGTGGATGAGGAGTCCGTGCCCAAGGTCGAGCTGATCTCGCCCACCCGCGGGCCGGCGACGCGCAGCCTCGACCTGCCCGGCAACGTCAACGCCTGGTACGAGGCGCCGATCTACGCCCAGGTCGCCGGCTACGTGGCGAGCTGGAGCAAGGACATCGGCGCCGTGGTGAAGAAGGGCGAGGTGCTCGCCACCATCGACGCCCCCGCGCTCGACGAGCAGCTCGGCACCGCGCAGGCCAACCTCGCCGTGGCCGACGCCCGCGCGAAGCTCGCCGACGTGACCGCGAAGCGCTGGAAGGCGCTCGCCGGCACCCAGGCGGTGGCGCAGCAGGACGTCGACGTCCAGGTCGCCGGCGCCATGGCGCAGCAGGCCCAGGTGCAGGCCGCGCGCCACGAGGTCGGCCGCTACCAGGCGCTGGAGGCGTTCAAGCGCGTGGTTGCCCCGTTCGACGGCGTGGTGACGTCGCGCCGCACCGACGTCGGCAGCTTCGTCAACACCGGCGGCGGCGACGCGGGGGCGCCCGGCGCCGCGTCGGAGCTGTTCACGGTCGCCGACATCCACCGCCTGCGCGTGTTCGTCTCCGTCCCCGAGGACTACGCCGACGTGCTCAGGCCCGGCCTGACCGCGACGCTGAAGCTGCCGCAGTTCCCGAACCGCACCTTCCAGGCGCGCTACGAGACCACCGCCGGCGCCTTCAGCCCGCAGTCGCGCTCCGTGGTGACGGAGCTGACCGTGGACAACGCCGACCACGCGATCTGGCCCGGCACCTTCGCGAACGTGCACTTCACCGTGCCGTCCGACACCGGGGTGCTGGTCGTGCCGGAGCAGGCGCTGCTGTTCCGCGCGCAGGGGATGCAGGTCGCCGTGGTCGACGCGCAGAACCGCGTGCACCTGCGCGACGTCACGCTGGGGCTGAACCTCGGGCGCACCGTGCAGGTGGTGAGCGGCCTCAGGCCGGACGACCGCCTGGTCAACGACCCGTCGGCGGGCCTGCTCGACGGCGAGGCGGTGCAGGTCACGCAGCCGGCCAGGGGCTACGCCGCGGAGCCGGAGGCCGTCAGGACGCCGGCGCCGGGCGAGGAAGTCGACGCCCGCTAGGAAGAAAACAAGCCTGGGCTCTCCCTCCGCTGCCATTCCAACGATCCAAGCGGATCGTTGGAACCTCTGGCAGCTCCGCCCAGACCCGCCAGAGGTGAGCCCCCCCTGGACCGGCTTTACTCAAGTAAATGTTTCCAAAGGGCTCGCCCTTTGGCGGAGTTTGAGGCAGAGCCTCAACCTTGCCTGCTTCGCCAGCCACCCTCAGAGGCCGCCGGTCTCGGCGCCTGCCCGCCGCCGCAGCCTCTGCAGGGCCGCCGCCCCCGCCCAGCTCGCGGCGAAGCCGGCCACGACCAGGCCGCCGACCAGGCCCGAGCGCTCGTTCAGCGCGTCCGCCCCGCGCCACAGCGCGCCGTGCAGGTCGAGCTGCTCGCCCGCAAGCCCCACGGCCTCCGCCCCGCCGACGCCGAGCGCGACCAGCACCGAGACCAGGGTGATGGCGATGTTGTAGCGCAGCGTGCCGCGAGGGCTCAGCGACGCCCAGCCGTAGGCGCGCGCCATCAGCACGCCGTCGAGCGTGTCCACCAGCGACATGCCGGCGGCGAACAGGGCGGGGAACACCAGGATCGACCACACCGGCAGCCCGTGCCGCGCCTCGGCCGCGGAGACGCCGAGCAGGCCGACCTCGGTGGCGGTGTCGAAGCCCAGGCCAAACAGCACGCCGAGCGGGTACATGTGCCACGGCGCGCGGATCAGCCGGAACAGCGGCCGCACCAGACGCGCCAGCCCGCCGCCTGCGAGCGGGTCCGGCCCCTCCCCGCGCTGCCCGGCGTCGAGGCGGCGCAGGCGGGCGCGCATGTCGAGCAGCACCGCGACGTTCATCGCGGCAACGCCCAGCAGCACCAGCGCGGAGATCGCCGTGCCCAGCACCCCGCTGAGCGCCCAGAGCGGTTCGACGCGGCTGGCGAACGACGCGGCGGTGGCGACCGCGACGGTCGCGGCCACCACGATCGTGGAGTGCCCGAGCGCGAACCACAGCCCGACGGCGAGCGGCTGTCGGCCGCCGCGCATCAGGGCGCGGGTGACGTTGTCGATCGCCACGATGTGGTCCGCGTCGACCGCGTGGCGCAGCCCGAAGCCGTAGGCGAGCAGCGCCGTGCCGAGCAGCGCCGGGTGGCCGCCGAACGCCAGCAGCGCCCAGCCCCAGGCCGCAAGGTTGGCCAGCCCCAGCCCGAGGCCGAGCCCTGCCAGCGCGCCGCGCCTCGCCCGGGCGTCCGGCGCAGGCCCTGGCCGCACGGTGTCAGCCAAGCCAGTGCGGGTTCTGCACTGTGCCGTCGAAGTGGTCCGACACCTTGTAGCGCTCCGTGCTGCCGTCCTTCGCCTTGGCCGCGGTGCGCCACAGCAGCGCGGTGCGCTCCGCGTCGGTGGGCGGCACGAAGCTGCGCACGGCGCCGAGCGCCTGGGCCAGGATCTCGGGCTTGTCGATGCCGCAGACCTGGATGCTGACCGGCAGGCTCATCGGGTAGTGCAGCATCTCTGCGGGGGTGGCGACGCCGCTGTCCAGGATGAACGGGTCGCCGAACGTCTTCATGCCGAGCACCGCGGTGCCGTGCGCCAACGCCACCGGCATCACGCCCTGCTCGAAGCTGTCGTAGTGCGCGTCCATGACGTTGAGCGGCATCTGCACGGTGTCGAAACGGAAGCCGTGGCTGTCCGCGACCTCGAACATGTGGCGGTGGATCGCCGGGCTCTTGTGCCCGGTGAAGCCGATGTAGCGCAGCTTGCCCTGCTCGCGCGCCCTGAGCACCGCCTCCAGGGCGCCGCCCTGCGCGAACACCCGCTCCGGGTCGCCCATGCGGATGATCTCGTGGAACTGCAGCAGGTCGAGGTGGTCGGTCCTCAGGCGGCGCAGCGACTCCTCGATCTGGTCCATGGCCGCCTTCGCGGTGCGGCCGTCGATCTTGGTCATCAGGAAGGTGCGGTTGCGGTAGCCGCCCTGCGACAGGGCGCGGCCGAGGCGGACCTCGCTCTCGCCGCCGTTGTAGTCCCAGCAGTTGTCGCAGAAGTTAACGCCGGCCTCGATCGCGGCGTGGACGAGGCGCACCGCCTCCTCACTCGTCGCCCCGCCCGGCTTGGCCAGGTGGAAGCCGCCGAGCCCGACGAGCGACATGCGCTCGCCGGTGTGCCCCAGCGTGCGGTACTTCATCTCCGGGTTCTGCGCGATCGACGCCGTGACCAGTCCCGCCGCGGCCGGCAGCACGCCGCCCTGCGCCTGGTCCATCAGCGCGTGGATCACCGGCTCGCCGGCGGCCACCTGCGCGGCTGCGGACTGCTCGCGGCCCGCAAGGGCGTGCTGCCCGGCGGCGTCCGGCGTCGCTGCGCCCTGCGTCACGCCAGCGCCCTGCATCGCGGCGGCCCGGGCCGCGTCGGCGCCCACGGCCGCGGCGGCGACGCCGAGCGCCGTGGTCCTGATGAAGTCACGTCGTTCCATGCAAGCCTCCCTATGCGGGCCCGAGCACGCGCATCGCGGCGCACGCGGCACCATAGCCGTTGTCGATGTTGACCGTGACGATCCCCGGGGCGCAGCTCGACAGGATCGCGTTCAACGCGGCGTGACCGCCGGCCGCCACACCGTAGCCGACAGAGGTGGGCACCGCGACGATCACGCCGCCGAACAGCCCGCCGATCACGCTGGGCAGCGCCGCGTCCATGCCGGCGGCCACGATCAGCACCCGCATCGCCCGCAGCTCCTCGATGCGCGCCATCAGCCGCCACAGCCCGGCCACGCCCACGTCGGCGACCAGCACCGCGTCATGGCCGGAAAACCGCAGCGTGCGCTGCGCCTCCCGTGCCACCGCCACGTCCGAGGTCCCGGCCGTGACCACCGCCACGACGGCCGGGCCGCGTGGCGCCGCCGGCGGCCCGGAATACGCGGTGCGCGACACGGGATCGTAGTCCAGGCCGGCGCGGGCGTGCGCGGGCAGCGCGTCGTGGCGCTCCGGGTCGAGGCGGGTCAGCAGCATCGGCGCCTCCGCGGCGTCGAGGATGGCGGCGATCTGGGCGGGCGACTTGCCGGCGCAGAACACCGCCTCTCCCAGGCCGAGCCGCGCGGTGCGCGCCGGGTCCAGCACGAACTCGCTCACGGCGCCGCTCCAGGCCATGACCCGCAAGGCAGGCAAGGCTGGGCTCCCCCTCCGCTGCCCATTCCAACAGCCCAAGTGGGCTGTCGGAACCTTTGGGCAGCTCCGCCCAGACCCGCCAGGGGCGAGCCGCCCCTGGACCGGCTTGACTTAAGGAGTGGATTCCGAAGGCGAGCCTTTGGCGGGGTCCCCTCCTTCAAGCACCGGGGGCAGAGCCCCTGGCCTTGCTTCGCTTCCATCAAGGCACCGCTGCCGGCCGCAGGAACGCGCTGCCGGTGCGGTACGGCGCGAACGACACCGGCCGCGTCAGCCCTGCCCCGCGCGCCAGCGCCGCGATCCGGGCGCGCAGGGCCTCCGCCACGTCCGCGTCCAGCCGCGACAGCGTCGCCTGGTCCAGCTCGACCACCACGCCCGACGCGCGCACCCGGCAGCGCACCGCCGCCGGGCGCAGCGCATGGGCCGCCAGGGTGTGGGCCACCAGGGTCTCTGCGGCGTGCACCATCGCCAGCTCCGCCGGCTCGATGCGCAGCCCGGTCTCGATGCGGCTCGACAGGCACGGCGCGGAGGGCAGCTCCGCCAGCGCCCCCAGGCCCAGCGCCGCCGCAAGCGCACGCACCGCCGCCTTGTCGATCGCGGCTTCCACGAACGGGTGGCGCACCGCGTGCTCGCGCGCCGCCGCCAGGCCGGGGCGCACGTCGTCGAGGTCGTCGAGGTTGGTGCCGGACAGCACCGTGCGCGCCGTGCGCCGCGACACCGCGCCGTACAGGCTGGTCTTGCAGAAGAAGCAGCGGTCGTGCGGGTTGGCGCGGTAGCGGGGGTCGTCGAACTCGCCGGCGTCGAACACGTCGAGCGACCAGCCCTCGGCCGCGGCCAGGGCGCGGGTGCGCGCGGTGGCCTCCGCGGGCACGGCGGGCGAGGTCGCGTGGTGCATGGAGACCGATCCGCCCAGCACGCGGTGGGCCGCGGTCGCCAGCGTCAGGCTGTCGATGCCGCCGCTCACCGCGACGCCCGCGGGGCCGATCGCGCGCAGGATCGCTTCCAGGCGTGCCAGGTCGCTCACGCCGGTGGTTCCGTGGGTCGGCCGGCAAGGCAGAAAGCAAGGCTGGGCTCCGCCCAGACCCGCCAGGGGGGAGGCCCCCCCTGGACCGGCTTTCTTAAAGAGTGGATTCCAAAGGCCTGCCTTTGGCGGAGTTTGAGGCAGAGCCTCAACCTTGCTTGCTTCACCGCTTACTCCGAAGGGCCGTCGGCGTCGGCCAGCCGTTCCGCCTCGCGGCGCAATCTGGTGCGCGCGGCGTGGCCGGCAACCGGGCGCGCCGAGTCCGACTCCGCCTTGGCGGTGACGCCGCCCGGGCGCTCGACCAGCTTCACCGCGACCGGGTGGCCGTCCACCACCACCTCTGCGAAGCGGCGCGGCAGGGCGCGGCCCTGCACCAGGTGGGTGCGCAGGCCGATCGTGGTGGTCTCGCGGAAGCACGCCTCGACCGCCGCCTCCAGCCGGTCCGGGCGCACCAGCACCTGCACGTGCACCGCCATGCGGTTCTTCTTGCCGAACGCGGCGACCTGCACGACGTCGTGCACGCCCTCGGCCTCGCGCACCCGGTCGAGGCCGGCGGCCAGCTCCTCGCCGGACTGGTCGTCCACCTCGAAGCTGATCACGGCCAGGGCGCGGTGGCCGGAGGCGGCATCGCCGCCGGCGGCCGGCTCCGGCGCGACGCCCTCCGCTCCGGGCGACGCCGCCCCGGGCGCAGCCAGGTTGGGCGCGGCCAGATCGGGCGTCCCCGCTTTTGGCATATCGTATCCGGAAGGCGGCGGCTCCGGTCCCTGCGGCTCCTGTGTGTCCAGCACCAGCGCGCGCAGGCAGTTGCTCATCCCCGGCAGGCGACGGCTGCCGAACCCGGTGCCGGAGCCGCGCAGCGTCGCGGTGCGCGGCAGGCCAGCGCCGGCGCAGCCGAGGTGGCGCAGGATCGCGGCCCCGGTCGGCGTGACGCGCTCGCCGCCCACCCCGTCGTCGCGCACCGCGAAGCCCTCCAGCAGCAGCGCGGTCGCCGGCGCGGGCACCGGCATCGGCCCGTGCGCGGTGCGCACCGTGCCCGACCCCAGCGGCAGCGCGCCCACGCTCCAGGCCGTCGGACCCACCGCCGCGATCACCCACGCCGCGGCCACGATGTCGGCCACCGAATCCGCGGCCCCGACCTCGTGGAACACCACCTCATCGGGAGCGACGCCGTGCACGCGCGCCTCCGCCTCCGCCAGGCAGCCGAAGATGCCCAGGGCGTGACCCAGCGCCTCCGCGGGCAGGTCGGCGGCTTCGATCCGCGCCCGCAGCGCACGCCACGAGCCGCAATCGGGGTTGTTTTCGAAGAAAAGAGCGGCATCTTCGCGGTAATCCGGGCTCGTTGCGTTGCCGGAAGAATGTTTCACGTGAAACATTCTTCCGGTCCCGTGGCGTCCGGGGCGTGGTCCGCGCCGGCGTCGCGAGGGTGCACGGGGTCGTGCGCGGGGTGGTCGTGGGCCGCGTGATCGTGGCCGCCGTGCAGGGGGGGGGTGCCCGGGTCCGTGGTCGTGCGCCCCGGCCCCGTGCGGTGCGTCGACGAGGAAGCGGCGCCCGGTCAGCGTGCCGTCGTCGTGCGCGGCCAGGCGGCAGGCCGCGCCGGACAGTGCGGCGGCGGCACGCACGGCGTCCGGCGCGTGCCGGGGAAAGGCGTCGAGCAGGGCGGCGACGAACATGTCGCCGGCGGCCCCGCCGAGCGGGTCGAGGTGGATGTGCCGCATGGACCCGTGATCCCCGATGCTGTCGCCGGCCGCGGTGTCGCGCTCAGACGCCGCGGTGCTCTAGGTAGTCGGCGCCGAGCGTGGTCGCCTCCCAGCCGTCGAAGTCGCGGCGCAGGGCGTCCAGCTTGGCGCGCGCGAGGCCCAGGGCCGGCTTGCCCAGCACCAGGTGCAGCGGCGGCTCGGCGGCCTCGACCGCGGCGATGATCGCCTCGGCGCCGCGCACCGGGTCGCCGGGCTGGTTGCCGCTGCGCGCCCCGGTCTGGCGGCGGCGCTCGCCGGCGGTGGCCTCGTAGTCCTCGATGCGGGTCGCGGACTGCCTCATCGAGCGCCCTGCCCAGTCGGTGCGGAACGGGCCGGGCTCGACGATCGTGACGCGGATGCCGAGCGGCGCCACCTCCAGGGCGAGCGACTCCGACAGGCCCTCCACCGCGTATTTGGTCGCGTGGTAGAACCCGGTCGCGGCAAAGCTCACCAGCCCGCCGATCGAGGAGATGTTGACGACGTGGCCGCGCCGGCGTGCGCGCATCCCCGGCAGCACCGCCTGGGTGGCGGCGATCAGGCCGAACACGTTGGTCTCGAACATGGCGCGGATTTCGTCGTCCTCGCCCTCCTCGATCGCGGCGAGGTAGCCGTAGCCGGCGTTGTTCACCAGCACGTCGATGCGCCCGAACCGCTGCTCCGCCGCGCGCACCGCGGCTGCGACCTGCCCGCGGTCGTCCACGTCGAGCGCCAGGGCCAGGGCGCGGTCCTCGTGGCCCTCGACCAGGTCGGCGACCTTGGCCACGTCGCGCGCCGTCACCACCGCGCGCCAGCCGCGCTCCAGCACCAGCCGGGCCAGTTCGCGGCCGAAGCCGGTGGAGCAGCCGGTGATCAGCCACACCGGGGCCTCGTCGTCCGCCATCGCGCACCCTCCTGCCTGCCGGATCGGCCGGCTGCACCGTGATGACGCATGGCGGGCGGCAGGGTTCGGGCGAGGCACCGGCACCAGCAAGGAAGGTTGAGGCTCCGCCTCAAACTCCGCCAAAGGCTCGCCTTTGGAATCCACTCCTTAAGAAAGCGCCGGTCCAGGGGCGGCTCGCCCCTGGCGGGTCTGGGCGGAGCTGCCCAAAGGTTCCGACAGCTCACTTGGGCTGTTGGAATGGGCAGTGGAGGGGGAGCCCAGGGCTTGCTTGCTTCAGCCCCAGAACCAAGGCGGCGCCCCGCCGGGTCCGGGCTTGCCGTGCCATCCCGGGGGTGCGTCGGCAAGGCGCGTCGCCGCGGGTCCTGGCCCGGCGCGCGGGGCGGCGGGTCCGACGGCCCGGGTGGCGCGGTGCCTGGTGTCCGCGCCGCCGTGGCGTCAGGGGCGCGGCGGGGTCAGCGGTCGCCGCGGTAGCCGCCCTCGTGGCCGCCACGATAGCCTTCGCCGTAGCCGCCACCCCCGTGGTAGCCGCCGTAGCCATAGCCGCATCCGTAGAGGCCGAGCGGCCCGCAGCCGCACGCCGACAGCGTTCCGGCGGTGAGAAGCAGGGCCAGGATCGCGACGATCCGCTTCCGTGTGGGTCTGGTCATGTCTGTTCCCGGGTTGTCAGAGCGTGAGGATGGGAGGGCATCGTGGCGACCTGATGACGCGAAGGTCTCGAAACATCGCGGCGCAGGCCGGACGGTTCCGGCCGGGGCTGGAAGTCCGCACCGCATCGCGCGTTATTGTGGCGGCATGAAGATCCCCCGGATGACGATGACGGCCCTGCTGGCCCTGGCGGGATGCGGCGCCACGACCGGCGTCGTGCCGGTGGCACCCGACACCTACGCGGTCTCGGAGATGCGTGCGCCCGCCCTGGGCGGCGGCGCCGAGGCGCGGCGCGTGGCGCTGGCCGAGGCGGACGGGTTCTGCCGCCGGCAGGGGCGGGTGCTCGCCCCGCTGGCCGTGCGCCCGGACGGGGACCCGTTCACGCCGTATTTTCCGACCGCCTTCGACGTGACGTTCCGTTGCGTGCGCGCGGGCGGCCTGGCGGATACGGGGCAGCCGGCGCCCTGACCGGCGGCGGCTCAGGAAGGCCAGGGCTCTGCCCTGGACCCGCCAGGGGCAGCGCCCCTGGACCGGCACGAATTCAGGCCTGCGGCACGGACCGGGGCGCAGGAGGACTCCGGACCCGCAGGAGGTTTCCAAAGGCGAGCCTTTGGCGGGGTCCCCGCTTCAAGCATGGGGGCAGAGCCCTGGTCCTGCTTCCTGCCCCGCGGTTGACGCCCACCCGCTCCGCCCCCATCGCTGGGGTCATGCTCCGTTTCTTCGAACGCCTGCTCCTGCCGACCGCCCCGCCGCCGGACACGCCGCCGCCCGAGGCCGACAGCGCGCGCGCCCTGCCCCGCTTCTACTGGCACTTCGTGCGCCAGGCGCCGGGGCTGGTCGCCGGCCTGTTCGCGGTCGGGCTCTGCGTGGCGCTGCTCGACACCACGATCCCGGTGTTCATCGGTCGCGTGGCGGCGCTGGTTGCCACTCACAGCCCGGCCACCCTGTTCGGCGACGCGGGCGGGCAGCTCCTGGCGATGGCGGCGGTGCTGCTGCTGCTTCGGCCGGCGGCGCTGCTGGTGCAGTTCCTGGTCACCAACCAGGCGATCGCGCCGGGCATGACCAACCTGGTGCGCTGGCAGAGCCACTGGCACGTGGTGCGGCAGAGCTGGACCTTCTTCCAGAACGACTTCGCCGGTCGCATCGCCAACCGGGTGATGCAGACCGGGCCGAGCCTGCGCGAGAGCGTCGTGCAGGCGACCAACGCGGTCTGGTACCTGCTCGTGTACGGCGGCAGCGCGATCGTGCTGCTGGCGCGCGCGGACTGGCGGCTGGCGGCCCCGATCGTGCTGTGGTTCGCGGCCTACGCGGGGCTGCTGCGCGCCTTCGTGCCGAGGATGCGCGAGCGCTCGCGGCGCATGTCGGAGGTGCGCTCCAACCTCACCGGGCGGGTGGTGGACAGCTACACCAACATCCTCACCGTCAAGCTGTTCGCCACCACGCGCGACGAGGACGCCTTCGTGCGCGACTCCGTCGACGAGCACACCCAGACGTTCCAGGCGCAGCTCCGCCTGATCACGCTGTGGAGCGTCAGCCTCGCGGTGATGAACGCCGCGATGATGGTGGGCGTGGCGAGCGTCGCGATCCTGGCGTGGCGGGCGGGGCGGGTGCCGCTGGGCACGGTCGCGACCGCGCTGCCGCTGGCGTGGCAAATCTCCAACATGGCCGGCTGGGTCGCGCAGAACATCACCGGCATCTTCGAGAACGTCGGCGTGGTGCAGGACGGGATGCGCTCGATCGCGGTGCCGCGGCAGATGGCCGACCGGGCCGACGCCGTGCCGCTGCGCCTCGCCCTGGGGCTGGCGCGCGACACGGAAGAGGGCACGGGTCGGGGCGCAGGGCGCGAGCCGGCGCGTGGCCCGGGGCACGAGCCAGCGCGCGGTCCGGCGCGGGGCGCGATCCGCTTCGAGGGCATCGGCTTCGACTACGGCCGCGTCAGGCGAGAGGGCGAGCGCGGCGGGGTGCTGCGCGGCCTCGACCTGGCGGTCGCGGGCGGCGAGCGCGTCGGGCTGATCGGGCGCTCCGGCGCGGGCAAGTCGACGCTGGTGAACCTGCTGCTGCGCTTCCACGAGCCGGTGGCAGGGCGCATCCTGGTGGACGGGCAGGACATCGCCGGCGTGACGCAGGAGAGCCTGCGCGCGCAGATCGGCATGGTGACGCAGGACACCTCGCTGCTGCACCGCTCGATCCGCGACAACCTGCGCTACGGACGGCCCGACGCCAGCGAGGCCGAGATCGTGGACGCCGCGCGCCGCGCCCACGCGCTGGAGTTCATCGAGCAGCTCGAGGACTGGCAGGGGCGGCGCGGCTTCGACGCCCACGTCGGCGAGCGCGGGGTCAAACTCTCCGGCGGGCAGCGCCAGCGCATCGCCATCGCGCGCGTCGTGCTCAAGGACGCGCCGATCCTGGTGCTGGACGAGGCGACCTCCGCGCTCGACTCCGAGGTCGAGGCGGCGATCCAGGAGCAGCTCGACATGCTGATGCGCGGGCGCACGGTGATCGCCATCGCGCACCGGCTGTCCACGATCGCGCGCATGGACCGGCTCGCGGTGATCGACGCGGGGCGCATCGTCGAGGAAGGCACGCACGCGGGGCTGCTGGCGCAGGGCGGCGCCTACGCGGCGCTGTGGGCCAGGCAGTCGGGGGGGTTCCTGCCGGAGCGCGCCGAGGCGGTGGCGGCGGGGTAATACCAACCGTCTTAATGGCTGACCGTCACCCAAACGCGTCGGGTGACGGAGACGACGTGGTTGACGACGGTCAGCTATAAGGGCGTTTGGTATAACACCAACGGCCCTTTGAAACGACCGGCGAGGCAAGCAAGGTTGAGGCTCTGCCTCAAACTCCGCCAAAGGCTCGCCTTTGGAATCCACTTGTCTAAGTAAGGCCGGTCCAGGGGCGGCTCGCCCCTGGCGGGTCTGGGCAGAGCCCAGCCTTGCTTGCTGCCTCGCTGCCCTGGAAACGGCCTGGCCCACTCCCCAAGAACGCGGGTTTCACGGTCGAGGCTGGGCTGGTCCCGCGCAGCCTCCTCCGGCGCCGGCGCATACGTTGCGCGACCACCACGCGTTGGGGCATCGAAACAGCCACTCCCTGGCGGCTGAACGGCGTGTGGCCGCTGGCACATCCCCCGAGCCGGACGGCACCCATGAAGCAGATGCGCCTCAACGCCTTCCTGATGAACACCGTCGGGCACGTGTCGCCGGGGATGTGGACCCACCCGCGGGATCGCTCGACCGACTACAACAGCCTGGCGCACTGGACGGGGCTGGCGCGGACCCTGGAGCGGGGCTGCCTGGACGGGCTGTTCCTGGCCGACGTGCTCGGCCCCTACGACGTGTTCGGCGGCACGCCGGACGCGGCCCTGCGCCACGCGACCCAGATCCCGGTGGGCGATCCGATGCTGCTGGTCCCGGCGATGGCGGCGGCGACGGAGCACCTGGGCTTCGGCGTCACCTCCTCGCTCTCCTACGAGCCGCCCTACCTGCTGGCGCGCAGGCTCTCGACGCTGGACCACCTGACCGGCGGGCGGATCGGCTGGAACGTGGTCACCAGCTACCTGGACAGCGCGGCGCGGGCGATGGGGCAGCCGCGCCAGGTCGCGCACGACGAACGCTACGCGAGGGCGGAGGAATACATGCAGCTCGTCTACAGGCTGTGGGAGGCAAGCTGGGAGGACGGGGCGGTGCTGGCCGACCGCGCGCGCGGCCTCTACGCCGATCCGACCCGGGTGCACGCCATCCGCCACCACGGCGAGCACTTCCGGCTGGATGCGATCCATCCGTGCGAGCCCTCGCCGCAGCGCACGCCGGTGCTCTACCAGGCCGGCAGCTCGCCCGCGGGGCTGGGCTTCGCGGCGCGCCACGCGGAGTGCGTGTTCATGTCCGCCCCGTCTGCGCGGGTGATCGGCCCGCGGGTGTCCGCGCTGCGGCAGCTTGCCGCCGAGGCGGGGCGAGACCCGGACGACCTGCTGGTGTTCGCGCTGATGACGGTGGTGCTGGGCCGCACCGACGCGGAGGCCGAGGCGAAGCTCGCCGACTACCGCCGCCACGTCAGCACGGAAGGCGCGCTGGTGCTGATGTCGGGCTGGACCGGGGTGGATTTCTCCGGCCTCGATCCGGACCAGCCCGTGCGCTACGTCGAGAACGATGCCGGGCGGGCGGCGATGGAGAACTTCACCCGGGCCGACCCGACCCGAAGCTGGACGGTGGGCGAGGTGGCCGAGCACGCGGCGATCGGCGGCGTCGGCCCGCTGGCGGTGGGCTCGCCCGCCACGGTGGCGGACTTCCTGCTGGACTGGATGGCCGCCACCGGGGTGGACGGCTTCAATCTGGCCTCCGTGGTGCTGCCGGAGACCTTCGAGGACGTGGTGGCGCTGCTCGTGCCCGAACTGCAGCGGCGCGGCGCCTTTAAGCGGGCCTACGCGCCCGGCACGCTGCGCGAGAAGCTGTCCGGCGGCGGGCCGCGCCTGCCGGCCCGGCACCCGGCACGGCGGCAGGCACCCTGAGCAGGAAGGCAGACAGCAAGGCTGGGCTCTCCCTCCGCTGCCATTCCAACGATCCAAGGGGATCGTCGGAACCTTTGGCAGCTACGCCCAGACTCGCCAGGGGCGAGCCGCCCCTGGACCGGTTTTACTTTAGTAAATCGGTTTCCAAAGGCTTGCCTTTGGCGGAGTTTGAGGCAGAGCCTCAACCTTGCCTGCTTCGCCGGTCATTACAAAGGGCCGTTGGTCTCACTCGCTGCGATGGATCAGGCCGGCTCCGCTGCCCCGGATGCGGGCAAGGAAGCGATCCCGGACGGCCCGGAACACGACAGGCGGCAGGAAGCCGTAGGCCGCGCTCTCCGGCCCCTGCCCCGGCAGCAATCGAAGATCCGGGCCAGGCCATGCGAAATCGTTGGCCTCGCTCACGATGATCCAGGAGCGCGCTTCGTCCAGGCCGAGGCGTAGTTTCGTGGGATGCGGCAGTTCGATCCCCTCGTCAGGCGGCCGGGGCTCGGAGTGCGTGATCGGCAGGACGATGACGCGCGGATACCCCGCCCGGTCCTCGATCGCGACCACGACGGCACAGGGCCGGTCCTTGGTGCCTTCCTCGCGCCCCGCATCGGCTTCCCGTTTCCACAGATAAGAATACCGGATTACCAGTCCGGGCTGCGGGGTCGGCCAGTTCACGGCCGCCAGTCACCCACCTCGGCATCAAGAGGGGTGTGCTCGGCCGGAACCTCGGCCTTGGCGATCAGCGCGGCCTGTTCTTCTGTGAGTTCCTCGGGCCGGACGACGCGACGGTCGCGTCGGGCAAGCCGGTCGTACTCCTCCACTGACACGATCACCAAACGGTCACGGCCGTTCTTGGTGATGGTCACAGGCTCCAGCAACGCCTTGTCGGCCAGAGAGCCATAGTTCTTGATGAACTCGGCCGTCGTGACCCTCATGGTCTCAGCTCCAGATAATGTAGATTACTCGTATAATTCACATAATCTCTCACGCTGAGCAAGCGTCTTGACGTCCGGTGCCAGTGGCTCTGTATGTCAAACCTGTCAGGAAGAAAGGCTGGGCTCTGCCCAGACCCGCCAGGGGCGAGCCCCCTTGTCTGGCCCTTCCAACGACCCAAGTGGGTCGTCGGAACCTTTGGCCAGCCTCGCCCCTGGACCGGCTTTACTTAAGTAATCAATTCCAAAGGCGAACCTTTGGCGGAGTTTGAGGCAGAGCCTCAACCTTGCTTGCTGCCTCGCCTCGCCTGCGGCAACGCCGGGCGAACTACCCGGCTATTGCAGGTAGACCGGCGGCGGCATCGGCGGGTTCGGCACCAGGCTCTGTGCGCAGACGAAGCTCGCCGCGTCGGTCGTGTCCCCTGCCCCGCCATAGATCGGCACCTTGGGGAACACGCACAATGGCCGCGTCATGGCCGCGGGCCTCGTCTGGTCGTCGGCCGGGTACTTGGTCGCGATGATCCGATCCGGCGCCAAGCCGCGCTCGACCCACTGCTGGAGCGCAAGCAGCACGTTGTGCGCCGGGTCGGCCGGCCCGCCCGGGTTGTCCGCGCCGCCGAACACGTTCGGCCCCGGCCCCCCGAAGCAGTGCCCCATCCCAGGAGCCATGAACAGCCGGAACGACTTCAGCGTGTTCGTCAGCCCACCGTAGCCGTTCGACTCCTGCTCGTTGTGCGACTTCGCCAGACGGACGAAGTAGTTGATGTCGTCCTGCGGCGGCACGAGCGAGTCGGCCCAGCCGTGATACATCAGGAACTTGCGGCCATGCTGCTCGAAGGCGGACAGGTTCGCGTTGTTGGCGTTCCCGATCGGCGCAAGGACCTGGTCGAGCTTCGCCACGTCGTGATCGTAGTCGAACGTCGTCCAGTCAAAGCCCGGCCCGAACGCCCAGTAGAACAGCCCGTCGAACGTCGGCTCCGTCTGGCCGAAGACCAGGCCCTCCTGGGCGGCGAAGTCGAAGAGCGCCCCGCTCTCGCTGCCGCGGTTCGGGCCGGGGTAGATCAGCGCGCCCGTGCGCGGATCATGCGGCCCGTCGTAGATCAGGTTCAGCGCGTTCGCCTGCGCGGGGCTGAGGCAGTTCGCGGTCTGCCCCGGCTTGCACTGGAGGCTCTGCGCGTTTTAGTGGCAGCTTCGCGGGTCCGTCAGGAACGGATCGCTCGGCAGGCTGCCGCTCTTCACCCCGCAGGCCGCCACCACGCTCGCCGTGACGGTTTCCAGCAACGGCTCCGGGACGAGGCTCTGCGGCGTCGCGTGGGTCGTGGCGTAGTCCCACAGGATGTTCACGCTCAGGTGCGTCCGGTTCTCGGCCGGCGCGCCGCCAACGATGCCATCATAATCGTCCGGGAACTGCTCCGCCTCGTGCAGGGCCTGGCCGCCGCCGTCGAGCACCCGGTGAAGAACGAGTACCTGGGCGTCCGGCCGTAGAACGCCTGCGTGATCGCCTTGCCCGCGATCGTCATCACGTGCGTCGAGCGGTAGCCGAAATCGATCTGCTTCTGCGGAAAACCGGTCAGCGGCTTGCCGTCCAGCACGGTCGACGGCGACGTGCCCATGTCGGTGTTGACCACCGCGAAGCCGAGCGAGAGGGTCGACGCCAGCTCGGCGTAGATGATCGCGCCGGCATAGCCGCCGTTTCCCGTGCCGACGAACCGCCCGTTCCAGGCGCCGGGTGCCGACGGCATCCACATCTCGACCTTGATGTCGGACTCCGAGGTGGGCTTCAGGGTCGCCGCGACCCGGCAGAACGCCGGCAGCCCGGCATATGTCACGCCATCGCCCGCAGTATAGTTGCCCGCAGGGATCGACTGCGCCGCAGTAATCACGCCATCCTGCAGTAGACCATCGGCAAGGTCGGTGCATCTGTTCGCCAGCGCCGACGTCGCGAAGCACGTCACCCCGGCAAGGCTTGCCAGACCCGTAACTGCAGCCTGAACCGAGCGTCGTCGGGCATCCTGCCGCACCCCTGGCTTTGCTTTCCTCATGGATCATCCGCCGCTGTCTTGATTTACGTCGGCAACTTTGTGCCGTTCGCGCGTGGTAACGGTGTAAGCATGCCTTGCAGATGCCAACAGAAGCTCACCCCGCACCAGAGCAATCGTTTGACGTTCGTTGAGCTGTCTGGGTGATACTGGCTTGCAGATAGCCGTGGTTCTGTCAGTTAACCCCTTGGCGCCAATGACTCCATGTGCTGATTTCTCAGCAAGCAAGACTGGGCTCTGCCCAGACCCGCCAGGGGCGAGCCGCCCCTGGACCGGCTTTACTTAAGGAATGGATTCCAAAGGCGAGCCTTTGGCGGAGTTTGAGGCAGAGCCTCATCCTTGCTTGCTTCTTTCGGCCGTCGCCCTCACTCCACCCTGACCCGTGCCCGCACCACCGCGCCGTCCGCGTCCTGCGCCGAGAGCGTGTAGAACCCCGCCCCGTCCGGCTGCCACACCACGCTGCGGCTCGCCGGCGAGGAGGCCAGCGCCACGCCGTCCACGAGGAAGGTGACGGGTCTGCGCCCGCCCATGACGCGGATCGGCACCGGCCCGTCCGACGACAGCGTGGCGTCCGGCGGCGGGAACAGCAGCCGCAGCGAGGCCTCCGCCACCGCCGGGGCGGGCGCCGGCGCGAGGTCCGGCGGCGCGTCGCGGGGCGCGGGCGGCAGCAAGGCGAAGACCTGCGCCAGCACCGGCAGCGCCGCGGACAGGCCGGTGGCGCCCGGCAGCGCCGTGCCGTCCGGGCGCCCGAGCCAGACGCCGGCGACGCTGCCTGCGTCGAACCCCAGCGCCCAGGCGTCGCGCCCGCCCCAGCTCGTCCCGGTCTTCCAGGCCACGCCGGCGGGGCCGCCCTGCGGGAACTCGCGGGTCAGCGCCTCGGCCACCAGGCGGGCGGCGCTGGGCTGGAGCAGCGGTGCCGGGGGCAGTGGTGCCACATCGGCGCGCAGCCGCAGGGGGACGCTGGCGCCGTCGGTGGCCAGGGCGGCGTAGAGGCGGGCGAGCGTGCGGAGCTGGGTGGCGCCGCCGCCGAGCGCCAGCGGCAGCGAGGGCATGGCGCCGGGCGGCAGGCGCAGCCCGGCGCCCGCGGCCGCCAGCCACGCGGCGAAGCGGGCCGGGCCGATGCGGTCCAGCAGCGCCACGGCCGGCAGGTTGAGCGAGCGGGCAAGCGCCTGCGCCGCACTGACCTCGCCGGCGAAGCCTCGGTCGAAGTTTTCCGGCGCGTAGCGGCCGAAGTGTCGCGGCAGGTCGTCGACCCGCGTGGACGGCGTGACCAGACCGTCCTGGAACGCCAGCCCGTACAGCAGCGGCTTGAGCGCCGAGCCGGGCGAGCGCCACGCCCGTGTCAGGTCCAGGTCGCCCGCGCGCGCCGCCGAGCCGTCGCCGGACACCCCGGCCCGGATCTCGCGCGTGGCCGCGTCCACGACGAGCGCAGCGGCGGAGACGCGCGGCAACACGGCCTGGAGCCGGTCGGCGACCAGCCTCTCCAAGGCCGTCTGCAACGCAAGGTCGATCGTGGTCGGGACCGGGTCCTGCCGCGCCGAGCCCGCAAGCAAGGGCCGCAGCATCGGCGTGGCGTGGCGGGGGAACGGCTGGCGCCGGAGAGGGATGGCGTCGTCGTCGCCGAGCGGGGGGCCAGCCGGGGCTTCGCCCGCGAGCAGGCGGTCGCGCAGGGCCAGGGCGCGCGAGGGGTGGCGATCGGGCCGCAGCGCCTCCGGGCGGCGCGGCAGGGCGACCAGCAGCGCCGCTTGCGCGCGGTCGAGCACGGCGGGGCGGACGCCGAACCAGGCCTGCGACCCGGCGCGCACGCCCTCCAGGTTGCCGCCGAACGGCGCCAGCGTCAGCCAGATGCCGAGGATCTCGCGCTTGTCGAAGCGGCGCTCGAGCTGCACGGCGCGGAACGCCTCGATCAGCTTGCTGCGCAGGGTGCGCGGCCTGGGCTCCAGCAGGCGCGCCGCCTGCATCGAGAGCGTCGAGCCGCCGGACACCACGCGGCCGGCGCGCACCGCCTGCGCCGCAGCCCGCAGCACGGCCAGGGGGTCCACGCCGGCGTGGCGCCAGAAGCGGCGGTCCTCGGTGCGGACCAGCAGGTCGAGAAAGGCGGGCGACACCTGATCGGGCGAGGTGCGCAGGCGCCAGACGCCGCCCGGCGCCGGCAGCACCGCCAGGGTCCGGCCGTCGCGCGCCAGGAACTCGGTGCCGAGCTGGGCCAGGCGGGACAGGTCTGGCGGGTAGAGACGGTCGAGCAGGGCGAAGCCGACCACGGGGGCGGACAGCAGGAGGAAGGCGAGGCAGGCAAGGTTGAGGCTCTGCCTCAAACTCCGCCAAAGGCTCGCCTTTGGAATCCACTTGTCTAAGTAAAGCCGGTCCCGGGGGGCCCTCCCCCCTGGCGGGTCTGGGCGTAGCTGCCCAAAGGTTCCGACGACCCGCTTGGGTCGTTGGAAGGGGCAGCGGAGGGAGAGCCCAGCCTTGCTTTCTTGCGGTTCAATGTCCGACCTCACGGCGCCGGCAGGATTTCGATCCGGTTGTCGCCCTGGCGCGCGAACACGCCGGGCCGGTACATGTCCGAGACCTCCGCGCCGGGGATCTCGTAGCTGCCCGGGGTGACGGCGCGCAGGCGCACGGCGATGCGGAACGCCGGCTTGTCCGTGGTCAGGGCGAGCACCGCCTGGAAGCGGTTGTCGGCGGCGGGTGTTGCGGTCGTCTCCGACAGGGTGCCGAGCCAGGGCATTCCAGCGGCCTCGCCCGCCGCCAGCCGGCCGGCGATCTCCCAGCCGGCGGGCAGCCCTTGCAGGAGCTGGGCGGTGTGGGACTGCGCGTCCTCGGCGGCGCCCTCCAGCAGCAGCACGAACACCGCGTTCTGCCGCAGGTGGGCGAGGTCCAGCGCGGAGCCGTCCGGGTTGAAGAAGCGGCGGCTGATGCGCATGGCGGAGCGCGCGGCGGCGGGAGGCTGCACCGGGACGCCGGTGATCGAGACGCTCTGCCAGACGGCGCGGTCGCCGGTGTTGCGGGCACGGGCGGCGCCGTGCAGCGCCACGGTGACGACGGGGGCGGGCGGCAGGGCGCGGTCGTCGACGCTGATGCGCGCGACGTCGCCGGCGCGGCCGAGCACGCCGGCCGCCGCCGCGAGCCAGGCCTGCTGCTGGGTGTCGAGCGAGGCCGGCGCGGTGTCGGCGCCGGGCATCCGGGCGAGCAGCGCCGTGAGTCGGTTGGGCAGCAGGCCGCTCTCCTTGAGCAGCAGCGCGGTGGCCGCCTGGTCGCGCAGGGCGTCGCCATAGTCGAACAGCCAGAACTTGCGCGCCGGCGCGTCGAGGGCGGCGGCGAAGGCCTGCCCGGCGCGCGGCGAGTCGTTGCCCAGCGCCAGGGCGGCGGCGAGCTGGGCGCGGGCGAGCGGGGTGGGCAGCGTGTCGATCGCCTCGAACAGCACCCGGCCGGCGCCGGCGCGCGGCTGCCCAGCCAGGGCCAGGACGTAGAGGGCGTAGGCCTGGGTGGCGAGGCCTTCCGGCGTGGAGGAGGCGTTGCGGAGCTGCTCGGCCTGGAAGCGCAGGGCGTCCGCGAGGCCCGCCTCGCCGATGCCGGCCCCGGCCCGCTTCGCGCGCAGCAGGAACTCGGTGGCGTAGGAGGACAGCCACGGCTCAGCCTCGTCGGTGGCGGACCACAGGCCGAAGCCGCCGTCGAAGCGCTCGCGGTCCAGCACGGCGTCGACCATGTGCTGCAATCGCAGGGCGCGGTCCGGGCCGGCCACCGCGCCGTCCGGCAGCATCGCCAGCGGCAGGCCCTTGCTGGTGGCCTGCTCCAGGCAGAACAGCGGGTAGGTGTCGAGCGCGCGCACCATCGCGCCGGCGTCGTAGCGGACCGGGCCGCCGAAGGACGCGCTGGCCCGCCAGGTGCCGGGAATGAACGTCGCGAACGGCGGCGCCAGGCTGGCGGCCAGGATCGCGCCACCCTGCGGGCGGGCGGAGTGCACGTCCAGCGCGACCTCGTGGCGCACCGCGAAGCCGTCCGGGCCGGCGACGTCGAGCGTGACGTGGCCGAGGCCGGCGTCGCCCGCGTGCAGCAGCAGCGTCGGCACCGCCTGCGCGCCGGGCGCCAGGGTGGCGGAGAGCGTGGGCTCGCCCTGCACGGTAAGCGGCCCGTCGGTGGAGACGCGCACCGTCACCACGCCCTCCGGCAGTTCGAGGTTGTGCAGCAGCACGGCGAGGCGGGCGGTGTCGCCGGGTGCCAGGAAGCGCGGCAGCAAAGGCTCTGCGACCAGCCTGTCGCGCACCAGCATCTCCGCGCTGGCGGCGCCCAGGCGGCTGCCGTCCCACGCCACGGCCATCAGCCGCACCTGGCCGTCGAAGTCGGGGAACGGCAGTGCCACGTCGACGCGGCCGGCGGCGTCGGCCTGCACCGGGGGCTGGAACAGGGAGACGATCTGCTGCGGGATGTTGGGGCGCCCGGCGGCGCCCTCGTCTCCGCCCTGGCGCAGCGCGGTGGCGGTGCCCTGCGCGGGCGCGATCAGCCGGCCCCAGTCGTCGCGGATGTCCACGCCCAGCGCGCGGCGCCCGAGGAAGTGCGGGCCGGGGTCGGGCGAGGCGTATCCGGTCAGGCGCAGGATGCCCTCGTCCACCGCCGCCACGCTGACCCAGGCGCCCGGCGCGGTGTGCAGCACGGCGTGGGCGGTGGCGCGGGGACGCACGACGTCGGGCGCCTCGAACGCGACGTCGAGGCGGCGGGCGGCGGGGTCGATGCCCAGCCACGCCACGCCGATCGCCCGGTCCGGCCGCGCGCCGGGCGCGCCGGTGCCGCCGGCGGCACCGCTCGTGGCACCGCTCGTGGCCCCGCTCGTGGCACCGTCCGTGCCTGCGTTCGGGCTCCCGCCTGTGCCGGCGTCGCGCCCGCCGCCGCGGAACACGTGCAGCGCCACGTAGGCGCCGGGACCCCAGGCCGCGTCGACCGGCACGTCGAAGTCGGCGCCGCCGGCGGGCACGTCGACCAGGCGCGAGGAGGTCACGCGGTCGGTCAGCACCAGCAGCGTGGCGGGGCCGGGGAACGGGGCGGCGACATGGATTCTTGCCACCGCGCCGGGCGGGTAGGCGCTGCGGTCGGCGGAGACGTCGGCACGGTCGGGCACGTCGGGGCTGTCGGAGCTGGCCCAGCCCGAGCGGAAGCGGACCGAGGTGGCGGCGAGACCGTCCTTCTGCGCGACCTCCAGGCGGTAGCGGCCGAACCCCAGCGCGCGGGCGAAGTGCAGCGCGGTGCCTGCGGGGATCGTCAGCTCGTGGGTCTCCAGCGGCTCGTCGCGCCACACCGTCTCGTAGCTGGACAGGCCGCCGTTGTGCACCAGGCGCCAGTCGGGATGCTCGCGCACCAGGCGCACCCGGACCGGCAGGGCCACGCGCCCGCCGTCCGGGCCGATGGCAGCGATGTCGAAGCCGGCCTCGGTGCCCTCGTCCACGGAGCCCCCGTCCCTGGCGCCTCCGGACTTGGCGTCATCGAACAGCGGGCGGATGCCGATCAGGTCGCCGTCCGGGCGCACCGCGACGCTGGCGGGGGCGTGCGTCGCGTGGCCGGAGGGGTCGTCGATCTCCACGTCGAGCGTGGCCTGCACGGCGTGGGTCGTGTCCGGCGCGCTCGCCAGGTGGAGAGGCAGGATGGTGCGCCCGGCGTCGTCGGTCGGCGGCAGGACGATCGTGCTCGCCTGCGGGGCGAAGACCTCGTCCGCGAGGCCGACCTGGTAGCCGGCCAGGCCGGCGGGCGGCTGCGGCGCCACGGCGAGGCGCAGGGTGGCGCTGCCGGACAGGTGGGCGGCGGCGGCGCCGTAGAGGAAGCGGGCGTCGACCGGCACCGGCACTGTGGCGCCGGCCGCGAGGGGGTCCGGCAGCGCGCCGATCGTCACCGCCATGCGGTCCGGGACAAAGGCGTCGACCTTGAACGGCGCCTCGCCGAGCGGGGGGCGCTTCGGGTCGTCGAGCACCTGCGCGGTCCAGATCCCGGCCGTGGCGCCCGCGGACAGGGCGACGGGCAGGCTCAGCGCGCCGCCGCCGCCGTCCTGCACCACGCTGTCGGCGAACACCTGGCCGTTGGGGCGCAGCACGCGCAGGTGGGCGGGGCGCGTCACGGGGCCGCCGCCGTTGTCGCGCAGCAGGGCGGTGAGGTGCACCGTCTCGCCGGGGCGGTAGATGCCGCGGTCGGTCCACAGGAAGGCGTCGAGCGGGCCGGGCTGCTTCGTGCCGGCGACGCCGCGGTCGGACAGGTCGAAGGCGGCGGCGTCGAGGTCCAGGCTGACGAAGTCGGCGGCGGCGGGGCCGGCGGCCGGGCCGGTGCCCGGCCCGGAGGCGGGGGCGGCCGGGAGCATTCCCTGGATCGCGGCGGCGGCCATCACGCCCTCGCCGTGCAGCAGGGGCGCGGCGAAGCGCGCCATGCCGCCGGCGTCGGTGGCGGTCTCCGCCAGCACGTCGTTGTTCTGCGCCATCAGCCGCAGCGCCACGCCGGCCCGCGGCAGGGCGTCAGAGTAGCCGCGCACCTGCACCGTCAGCCCGTCCGTGCCGCGCCACACCGTGGGCGCGAGGTCGGTCCGCAGCACCGGCTGCACCGCGGCGAGGCCATACCACCCAACTCCGTCATCGGGCTGCACGGAGACCGTATACAGCCCAGGCTCGCGCATGGCGTCGGCCGGCAGCGGCAGCACGGTGTGCATCAGCGCGTTGGCGCGGAAGCCCGTGATGTCGGCCTTGCCCGACCACACCACCCTGGACTGCTCGCCGCGGGCCAGCTCGTCGGCGACGTAGGAGTCGAGCGGCTTGCCCAGCGTGTTGTTGCGTGTCCAGGGCAGCATCGTGCGCTCGGTGAGCAGCGCCACGGAGACCTTGACCGAGGACACGTTGCTGCTGGTCAGCGCAATGCGCGGCGCCTGGCCGCGCGGCAGCAGGAACAGGCGGCTGTCGAAGGCGAGCAGCGGCGCGCGGTTGCCCAGCGTCAGCGCGACCGTGGTGTCCGACTTGAGCGATAGGCCGCCGTCGCCCGGCAGGCCCGCACGCAGCAGGGCGCGGGTGGTGGCCGCCAGCGGCAGGCCGGAGACGCAGATCCGCTCGCCCTCGCGCGTCACCGCGGCGTCGGCGACCTGCGGGTCGAGCCGCACCCAGTCCTCCGGGTGGAAGTCCGCGCGGCGCGTGGGGGCGATGTTGAACACGATGCACGCGCGCGGCGGGTCGGCGTCCTCCTCCGCCGCCACGCGGCGCACCAGCAGCCCGGTGGCGCGGTTGGCGTCGGCGAGCCTCTGTCGCAGCACGGCGTCGTCGGGCTGCAGCGCCGCGGCCGATTGCAGCAGGCCCGAGGCCTGCGCCGGCAGGTCCTGCGCGGCCAGCGCCTGCGCCCCGAGCACCAGGGCGGCCGCCTTGGCCGCGTCGTCGCTCGTCCTCGCGAACGCCTGGTAGGCGGCCTGCAGCGCGCGCCTCGGGTTGGGCGGCACGCGGCGCAGCTCGGCCAGGGCGAGCTGGCCCCACAGGTCGGAGGTCGTCTCGCCCTGGCCGAGCCGGTCCTCCAGCGCCCGCGCCGCCGCGGTCCAGTCGTCGCGCAGCGTGGCGGCGGCGGCCTGGGCCTCGCTGCGGCCGCGGGCGGCCGAGGTGGCGCCGGCCGGGTGCGCCTTTGCCAGCTCGCGGGCGAAGGCATAGCTGTCGGCCACGATCCCGGGCAGGTCGAACTCCTGCGCGGCAGCCGGGCCCGCAGAGGCGAGCCACAGCGCGGCGACGGCCAGGACGATGCGCAGGGGGATGGTCGTCATGGCGCGTCTCGCGGCTTGCGGGGGGATGTCGCCGGGGCAGGTTCGCAGGATCGCGCGGCGTTTGCATCAACTTGCGTGGGCGCCGGGCTGGTTCGCTCGGGAGCGGTGTGGCGGATAAAGGAAGCAAGCAAGGTTGAGGCTCTGCCTCAAACTCCGCCAAAGGCTCGCCTTTGGAATCCACTACTTAAGAAAGCGCCGGTCCAGGGGCGGCTCGCCCCTGGCGGGTCTGGGCAGAGCCCAGCCTTGCTTTCTGACAGGTCAGTGCATCGGGCCGCCGCTTGTGCCAGTCGCCCCGACCTGCCAAGCGGGCAGGCGTCGGTGAGGGGCGGGCGGGTGAGCAGGCGCAAGCGGTGGTTGGTCGTGCCGGTCCTGGTTCTCGCCCTGCCGGTGCTGGCCGGCGCGGCGGCGCTCCTCGCCGTGGACCCGAACGACTTCAAGCCGCAGCTCGTCGCGGCGGTGGAGCAGGCGACCGGGCGCACCCTGACCGTCGGCGGCGACCTGTCGATCGGCAGGTCGCTCTGGCCCGTCGTCGTCGTGTCGGACGTCTCGCTCGCCAACCTGCCCGGCGGCAGCCGGCCCGACATCGCCCATGCCGAGCGTATCCAGGCACGGCTGTCGCTGCCCGCCCTGCTGCACCGGCGCGTCGAGATCACGAGCCTGGAGCTGACCGGCCCGAACATCCTGTTCGAGACCGTCGCGGGCAAGCCGAACTGGGTCTTCGACACCGATGCGGGCGGGCGGGCCGCGGCGGCCGGCGAGGCGGGTCCGGGGTGGAGCCTGCGCGTGCCGGCGGTGCACGTGCAGAACGGCATGGTGACGATCCGCCTGCCGCTGCGCACCCACGTCGTCGGCATCCGCTCGCTCGACCTCAGGGCGCCCGCGCTGGGGCCGCTCGATCTCGCCGGCGTGCTCGTCTACGGCGACAACCGGCCGTTCAACCTGTGGGCGACGGCCCGGCCGACCGGGGGCGTGCGCGCGCCCTGGGACGCGCGGCTGCGCTTCGCCGCCTACGGCGCGGAGGCGACCGCGGCCGGGACGATGAGCCTGGACGGCCGCTACGACCTGCAGGCGCAGGGCACCGCCCCCGCCCTGGAGAAGCTCGACGTCCTGCTGCCGTCCCTGCGCCTGCCGCCGCTGCACGGGCTCGATTTCGCCGCCCACCTGACCAGCGCGGGGCTGACCAACGCGGGGGCGGACGGCGGCCTGCCGGTGGTCGGGCAGACCAGGCTGGGCTTCGCGGGCGCGGATCTTCGCGACCGGGTGCCCGGCCTGGTGCTCGGCGCCATGGAAGCGGCACTGCCCCGGGCCGGAGGCGACGCGTCGGTGAAGGGGTCGGGCCGCTACGCCGGGCAGGACTTCGACTTCGACGGCAGCGCCGCCGTGCCGAAGCGGCTGGACGGGCGCATCGTCAGCCGCCTCGACCTGTCCGTGCGCGCGCCGGCCGCGGCGGCGCGCGGGGGTGCGCGGGGGGCGGCGCTCGGCGGCGCCCACGGCACGCTGAAGGGCACGCTGGGCCTGGATGCGGGCCGGTTCGACGGGCTGGACGCCAGGGTCGGGCTGCGCCTGCCCTCGCTCGCCGTTCTGCGCGCGGTGGCGCCGTCGCTGCCGCCGGGCCTCCCGCTCACCGACGTGTCGTTCGACGGGCAGGTGACGCTGCCGGCCGACCTCGCCAGCGCCGAGGTGCGTGGCGCCAGGCTGTCCGCGCGCGAGGCGGAGCTGTCCGGCGACCTGAGGGCCAGGCTGCGCGGCGAGCCCGGCGTGAGCGCGACCCTGCAGGCCGCGCGACTGGACCTGGACGCCCTCGCGGCCGGGTCCGGCGGCCAGGGGTGGCAGTGGGGCGGGGACGGCCCCGTGATCCCGGACGCGGCGCTGCCCTGGGCGATGCTGCGCGACAGGACGCTGGACCTCTCGCTCGCCGCGGACACCGTGACCTTCCTGCGCCGCCCCTGGCACGACGTGCGCCTGGCGATGACCCTGGCGGATGGTCGCCTGCGGGTATCGCAGGCGCGGCTCGCCTTTCCCGACGGCCCGCTGGAGCTCGCGATGAGTGCCGACGCCGCCGGGCGGGACGTGCCGGTGACGCTGTCGGTGCACGGCGCCGCCATCCCGCTGGCGCTGCTCGCGGAGGCCGCCGGGCTGCCGGGCCGCGCCGCCGGCAGCCTGCGGGTCGAGGCGGAGCTGGCGGCGCACGGCAGCAGCGCCCACGACCTCGCCGCCACGCTGGACGGGCCGTTCGCCGCCACCCTGCTCGGCGGCCAGCTCAGCGACGCGGCGCTGATCGACCTCGCCGGCCCGGCGCTGAAGGCGCTCAACATCGCCGTGCCGCCCGAGGGCGAGGCGGCGGTCCGCTGCCTCGGCCTCGTCGGGCGCTTCAGGAACGGCAGGGGCCGGTTCCCGACCCTGGCGCTCGACACCGGCTTCCTCCGGCTCGACGGCGCCGGGGAGGTGGACCTCGGCGCGGAGACGCTCGCGCTGAAGCTGCGCCCGCTCGCGCGGCTCTCCGGGGCCTCCGTGTCGGTGCCGGTCGTGGTGGAAGGGCCGTTCCGCGCGATCGGGGGGCGGCTGGACGCCTCGGCGTTCGAGAAGCTCGGCCTGCTGTTCGATGCCTGGCTCGGGGGCGACGACCCGAAGACCTGCTCGGACGCCGGACTGGTCGCGGCCACGCGGCACTGAGCGTCGGACGAGCGGCCTGAGAGGAAGCAAGGCTGGGCTCTGCCCAGACCCGCCAGGGGCGAGCCGCCCCTGGACCGGCTTTACTTAGAGCGTTTTTGGGTTGCATGGACGCATCTTCTCTGGTTTCGGGGGTGCGGTGGATTGGGGAGGCCTGGATGACGGCAGCTTTGTCGAACGACCTGCGCGAGCGTCT